>PVMK01159896.1_pt1 | contig 123191 bp, 115 predicted proteins | sample 1853481 | NCBI WGS metagenome assembly PVMK01 (sample SAMN08533507, study PRJNA380276) | Marine sediment metagenome, whole genome shotgun sequencing project.
ACGACTTCAGAGAACGCCTGAAAACCAACCCCGCCCGCAGAGCGGTAGATTAATTCAGAGCTAATCAGCCTCTAATGCGTATTAGTCACTTCTTGACCAGCCTTTAAGGCGTCCTCCACCATAATTACCGCTGACCTGATTCCATCCTCCAGCGCCTGTCCATTGGGTGAGTCGCACTCATGCGATATACGGCCCTCCTGGATTAAAGCATTGGCCATGTGAAGTTCATGGAGAGAGATCGAGAGTAACTTTCTCAGCAGTGTGGTTTAGGAGGAGTTTCACTGGTCGACCTTTTTGCGGCTCTACCAGAAGGATACGGCCGCTCAGGAATGTCGCTGTTGACCGGCGAGAGCGAGGCGGGTGCCGGGCAGCAGGCCAAGGCAAATGAGGAAGCAACCAGCTTGTTATGCGTCCTAATACACTCCATATAAGTTAAAGGCAATTATACAATAAGCGTTATATGTAAAGGCTTTTGAGTCGCACTAATAAATATTTTCTATTTTTCAAGATCATATGTTTTCACTTGTCTTAACAACTTTTTTGAATATTGAGCGATATTTTTTTTATCTACAAGATAGTGATTCTCTTTCACTTGCTTTAAAACCCAAGATGCTATATCTCGATGATAATGTGTATAGTCCTTATAGTTATTTAGATTGTGCGTAACCTCTTTTGCAATCTGAAAATCGTATAAGACAACATTTGGCAGAGGATTTAAGCTCTTATAGATGTACTTTTTAAATTTAAGTACATCCTCCAATATTCCTCTCTCATTCATCTTTTGATAGGCTAAAATTGAATACGGTGGGTAGAAAATAGTGTAGTTAACCTCAGGAGTGCTTCTTATAATATTCAAAATATTTTCATCAAAACTTTGTTTAAATATCTTAAAAGAGTATATTTTTTTGTCTTGTGATATGGCATTAGGGTGATTTAGCATCAAGGCTTTTGCAAACTTATCATTCTCTGCATAATGATCTTCATACATATAATCAAATCTAAATTTTAATGTATTTTTTTCTGTATAGGGCTTTATAATAGCTTGAAATGACCTTTTTGTTGTATCAAATTTCAGAAGATAGATTAAAGAGTCAACAATACTCTCTTCATATAAATATTCCGGAAAAGAGCTATGTTTCCTTACAGGATTCCCTGCGAAAGCTAAAACGTCTAAGCCGTAAAAAATATTCTTTGGACTTTTATGACGTATTGCCAATTGCAATAAACGCCGCTCCTCATAAGCTGAAGCTCCTGCAATAGTAAACTTGATTGCTTTTTTAAACGAGAGTTCTTTTTCTATCTCAGGAAGACTGAAATTATTGGCATGTGAAGTTCCTAAAATCAAAGATTCATAATCATAGTTTTTTGCTAATCCTGGATTCAAATATCTCTGCTGTCTAAGACTAAAGTAAATAGGATAAAAACTACTGATGCGAAACTGCTGCAAGGGGTCAACAGTGTAGTTAATCCCAATAATAGATAAAGTAAAGATAAAGAGCGTGAGTGGCAGTGCTTTGACCCATTCGTAATATATCATCTCATACGCCTAAAAAATAAAATAATAAAACTGTATTTCACGATCTAAATAGGTCAGTGCCACAATGAGAAGCAAGGCAGTAAAAAGTAAATTTTTCTTATTTGGCTGCATCTGCTCCATTAACTCAGATGAGCTTTTAAAGCTAAGAATGATTACAAATGCAACAAACAAGCCAATAAGCGCCCACCTATTGGTATCCAAATGCCCAAGATAATTACCAAACTCAACGCCATGCTGCCTTAAAAATCCTAGTGACTTTTCAACCCCTAAGGGCAAAATAATGGAACCAAATATCATGGTTTTGAGAATATGTAGACCTTCTGAGATATTATCCGCTCTAAAAAAAACCCGTGTCACATTTAAAAAGTTAAAAGTAAGGAGCCAGGCCAAAATGATAGGCATATTAAACCCATATTTTTTCCAAATATCATGAAGAATCAATGCTCCGCCATGAAGCAACCCCCAGACAACAAAAGTCCATCCTGCCCCATGCCAGATACCGCTGACTAAAAAGGTCAATAGAATATTTAAATGTAAGGTCACATCTCTTTTTTTCAAAGGAATCGAAATATAGTCTCGTAAAAAATGTGAAAGAGTAATATGCCAACGTCGCCAAAAATCATGAATATCAAGTGCTTTGTAAGGGGATTTGAAATTAACGGGAAGCTTGATATTAAAAAGAAGGGCAAGCCCAATGGCCATATCGGTGTAGCCACTAAAATCAAAGTAGAGCTGAAATCCAAACGAGAGACTTGCGACCCATGCCTCTAGAAAATTTAAAACATAGGGATCGCTAAATCCATGATTTGCCCAGACGGCAAAGGTATCGGCAATGGCTACTTTTTTGAAGAGTCCAATAGAAAAAATAAAAATTCCCTTGGCAATATTTTCATAATTTATTCTGGCTTGAAGCGATACTCCAAACTGTGGCATCATTTTTTTATGATGTACGATAGGCCCGGCAATAAGTTGTGGGAAAAAGGTCACAAACAGCGCATAACTTAAAAAGTGATGCTCCGCAACTCTTCCTTTATAGCTGTCTGTAATATAAGCAATTTGCTGAAATGTGAAAAAGGAGATTGCCAATGGCAGTGCCAGATGTAACAGATTAAAGTCAGTATTTAAAAGAAAGTTACTGTTTTCTATAAAAAAATCTGAATATTTAAAATAACCCAACAAGACAACATTGGAAATAATCCCGAAAACAAGAAGATGCTTTTTTTTTACATATCGCTCTTTAGCGTTTTTAGAGACACTAAGTCCGACAGCATAATTAAATAGCATAGAAGATAAAATCAGCGGAAGATAAACAATATTCCACCAGCTGTAAAAGAAGAGTGATGATCCTATCAAGAAAATTTGACTGCTTCGTCGTAAATGTTTTACGTTAAGATAGAAATAGATTCCAAAAACTATGGGTAAAAATGCAAAAATAAATCCATAAGAATTAAATAGCACCCCAATTACCTTTGTGCAATCGCTTCAGAAACAATGAGAATTTCAAATTCCAGATAATCGAGAGAATAGTTTTTCATCAGTATTTTCATCTGTTTATAATTCAGAAGATTTCTTCCTCCTCCTACACCGCTTCCCTTCATATATTTAAACATTTCACGTACGGAAGAAAATTTCAAAGCATAGTGCATCAAGTCATAATGAGCATTAAAATATTTTTCACACAGTGTTTTTACTTCATCGGAAGATCGAAGCAGTGGAGGTATCGAGGCAGTTTTATACAAGGTTTTGAAAGTACCGGAGGTAAATATTGCTAAAGTAACGGGAACCTTCATTGCTGCAATATTTTTCAGTGTTTTATCAAGATCACTTGCCCATTGCAATGCTGAAGCAGAGATGATTCTATCAAAATCATATTGCATAAAATCTTGAAAACAGTCGGGAAGATTAAAATCCTTTATAAGGATATCTATATTTTCACTTTTAGGATGAATATCCAACATGCCCTCTGCAAAATCAATACCAACAAATTGTTTTATTGGCCACGATAAAGAGTTATAGACACCACCACTTCCACAACCAATGTCTAATATAGATTCAGGACTTTCATAAATTTTACTCAAAAGTTCTTCAACTATTTTTGTCTGGATGATGTTAAATTTTTCATAAGTTTTTGCATTCTGCGAGAATTCATTCTGTATTTTCATATTGAATACTTCCATTTAGGAATGAATAGCCTAGCCCTTGTTGCATACCCGCAGCAATCGGTAGGGTATTCTTTTTGGCTTCGATTACGGCTAGTGGAATGTTGGGTTTGTGGTAGAGGACAAAGTCAGCGCGTTTACCTTTGCTGCGAGCTCCCATTTGCCCGCGAACGATGACTCGGCCTGCTGTAAGGACGACTTCTTCACGCACTTGGGTGTGGATATTCCATCCTGCTTGCTTGATAGCAGGGAGGATATATTTGGTGCAAATATCCCTTTCCGTGAGCTGTTTCTTATCCATGTCTTAATACGAGAGCCTGTTTTTATTTTGATCAGTCTAGCAGGAAGTCTGCTCGGTGTAGTCCGGTTCCGAGGAACAGCCATCCTCTTTCCAGAGTACGTCGTCTATATTCTTGAAGGTTTGCTTAAACATCCATATTCGCCAGTGTTGGTTATTATTTGATCAATCATGTGTACCTGATTGGTCGAAGATTACTATACCGACTCTGGTGTACAGTAAACATAGTATCTTTTTGTAAATCGGTTCGATTGGTAAATAAGTATGTCGATGCCCTCCACTGACCTTGTCTGTGACAAATGCGGATTCCAAGGATCAACTGCTGCTGTATGGGGCGATTTTCGGTATATCGAGGGTGGCCGTGAAATCCCGCTAACAAGAACGCTCGGCTGGTGCGCAGATTGCTGCAATTTTGTGCCAATGGAGGATTTCGCGATTAAGGACGAGTTGTCAGCCGAAATCGAGCGAATCCTGCATCCCATAAGTGTTCGTACGAAGCGATGGGCCTCATTTTCTCTGCTTAAGCGCACCCGTGAGCACAGACTGAATGAGCTTGAGCGGCTTTCGGGATTGATTGCCCATCTGGCCCTGATCGGAGAGAGAAATGGCTCAGAACGGTGTCTCCAGTGCGGCAGCGTCAATGTCGAGCGGTTCGATGGCAATTTTTTAGAACTCGATCCATATGGCACGGACGGGGCAACAATCCATACGGGGTTTTTCCACCCCGGCTGCGGTGGAGAATTCCTGGCAAGCGTCAGTCCAATGAGATTCAACGTCATATTTGAGCCTAAGTTCTATTTGGTAGACGGAGAACGGATTGATTGTTAGTGTCTGAGACAATTACCTGCAGCAATGCTCTGCCCTTGATTAGGTAGCGGAGATACTTCTGTCCAAATCCCAATAACTCTGATAGCTTTCATGTTGTCCGTGCCAAGATCAATTTAGCTTAGATATGACATTTGGCGTTGATGTTTCGTCCACTAAATATTGGCATATCAACCACAGGGCCCGCTTCGCGTGCCGCCTCCGGCGTTATAAAGGTGTACTCTGTACACGTAAATATTTTGGCACGGACATTTTTTCTTCGCTCATGGCGATTCAGAAAACATAATATAACTGCAATTGAGTTGGGTGTGTGGCGTTAGATTTTGAAAATAAACATCTATTTTGCTCGCGTAGCCTGGCACTGACAGGAAAGGGTTATGTGCTATTAGAAAAGGATTTTCGATCGACCTATAAAATAGCGAAGATACCAAAGGGCAATGGCAAATACCGAACTATTTACAGCGCAGACCCAGAAACCAATTCATTGTTAAGATCATATTTACCATACCTAGAAGATAAGCTCGCCGCCTTTGATGACACTCAAGCAAACTACGCTTTTGTGAAGAACAAAAACTGCGTCCTCAACGCCCTCCAGCACCTTGGCTTTAATTACACCCTCTCTTTCGATCTTGAAGATTTTTTTATTCAGTAAGTGTTAATCATGTAAACAGGATAATTAGTCATAAGGTAATCGAAGATTGCTTCATTGATGGCGCACCCCGACAGGTCAGCATCCATACAATAATAATCTGATTTAAATATATAGTAGTAAGCCAAAACCACTATTTTTAAACTAAATGGTATTCCAAATTGTTCATTGCCATAATACCCAATTTCAGAAAAATCTAGCTCTATGTCTTCTGCTTCATCGTAGCTGGTTATGGTAGCTTCATTGTTATCATCTGGGATTGATTGGTCAGAAAATGTTTTCGATACAATCTTTTCACCAACATTATTTGATATGAAACTTAATATTTCTGCTTCATCATTTTCATATTGCTGTATCGCGTCTACGATAGGGCCAATGTTATTTATTAAATCAATATCTTTAAGCTCATCTTGCATGAGATCATTTTCAATAAAGCCCGCAAGACTTTCATACGTTACAATGTGCTCTTCATCAGAAAAAGCATCTCGAACCTTTCCGTCGCCCGCAATAACATGGATTCCATTATTTTCAGCATTCAGCTTATATATGGACTGCACGATGAAACTATCAGGTATATCGTCCCGTGCCTTTATAGATTTCAGCGGTGGTTTACCTTGAAAGTAAGCTTCTAGGGCTGCATTAGCTTGATCTATACAAAGAGGATATAGATTTGCGCCAATATTATTTGCCCATTGAGCGATTTGACTTTCCGCATCAGAAAGTATGTTTTCAGATTCATTATTAAGTTCATTCTTTAGTGTTTTTAGCTTATCCAAAATATCTGTATCCAGCTGTTTCCTGGATAGACCAGATAATCCAGACATAGCTTTCGTAAGATCTTTCGACGAGGCAGGAAGGACAGCGCACGTGGGAGACTTCGACGCCCAGGCGGACCGCATGCTGGTGAACGTCGCTGCCCTGCTCCAGGGGCAGGGCGCAACCTTCGGCGACGTGGTCTCTGCGGTCACCTACCTGAAACATCCCGCGGACGCGGGGCGCCTGCGGCAGAAATTCCGCGAAGCCGGCTTCGAAGCTTTTCCCAACGTGTTAGTCGAAGCGCGCGTTTGCAGGCCCGACCTCCTGTGCGAAACGGAAGTGCTGGCCATCCTGCCGAGGACCGCACCGCCCCCATCTGGTGGCGCTTAGCGCCGCTCACGGCAAGCCAGGCCGACGCGCCAGGGGTTCATAAGACAGTGTTACCGGCCCGCTTGCTGAAATTGACAGTATTCCAGAGTTGAATACTGGACGGTAATTTGATCGGGGATGTTAGTCCATTGAAGCAGTATTATCCTTCCTCATCTGTAATGTCCCGCGCTCCACAGGCTATACCTGAACGGCCGCTTTCACGACATTGGGGACCTTCCCGAGTGCCAGATTTCACCGTTTCTTAGGCCGCAGATGTGCTATAGGCAGCCTGCTGATTGTTAAGAGGCTGGTTTGTGGAATTCGATCACATTTCCATCAGGGTCGCGCACGAAAAAGAACACGGCGCCTTCAAATTCAACCGATTCGGTTATAACAATGTCATGACTATCGAGTTGACGCTTTACGCCTTCTACGTCGGTTATCTCTAGCGCGATGTGAGTGAAACCCGTGTGTTTCGCTGATTCGTCCATCAACACATTGGTCGGAGATGCATCGGACGATGCGTTGAGAATGAAATTGATGTTGACTCCGGACGGATGTTCCACGATCGCGACTGGTTCAGGGCCAATCGGACCCCCCTAAAAATTCGAAACCCAGCTTCTCATAGAATGCACGAGCGAGGGCAAGATCTCGAACGCGCAGACCTACGTGGTTAATCCGAGTAATTTGTTTCATGATGACTCCTGGATTTCGATCTGATTCGCATTGCTGACAAACGCATCAGCATAGGGTACACGGAATTCGAAGATAGGTGGGGCTGAGCTAACGTAGTTTACGGCGGCTCATAGGACAGCCATTCGCCGAGTGACTGCTTTCACCACTTTTGAGACATCCGGCAAAAGTAGACTTTGACCTACTGGATGGCTCTTGTGTGCCACCGAGCCAGTAGTTCGAGTAAAGCTCGATAATTACGATATTTGGATATTCCAAAACTAGCCATGTGTCGCTCTCATCAGGTCTGTTGAGATGTTTTCAGCAATCGTCTGTATACAGGACGTTAACGCGTTATCAATGGTATCCTGCTCATCCTTTAACCAGTCTTTAGCATCACGTTTGGGGATGGAACAGCGATAATAGGGAGCAACATATTCTTTTAACCTTCCCTTTGTTATATGACTTTCACAATAATAGACCAAATCAGGGTGGATTCAATTGCCGGACGAGTGGCCGGAGTTAGGACAGTATAGTCCGTTAACACGGGGGGCGGGAATGGTCGTTATGGGGAATTTCGGCCAACTTACCATTGCCACATTTGGACCGAATTAGGCACTTATGGACATGTGACGGCCGGCCGTTAGTCAATATGATGGAAGCCACGAATACTGTAGCTGGAGGGTGAGTAAGTTGAGCACTTCGATTGCAGCATGGTGGCTAGCACAGGTTTTTAACCATTCTTATTTGTGACTCTACTCCGTAGTGCTGCTGCTCTTCTGCAAATTGTTGGTAGCCCAACTTACTGTAGAACTCCACGCCGTGTTTGTTGGATTCTCTCGCTTGGACATAGACTTGTTGAATGCCTGCACTCAAAGCGACTGCCTCAAGCCAGTTAACCAGTTCTTTAGCAACCCCTTTACCCTGAAACTCAGTTTTTACCGCGAGCAAATCCAAATTTGAACGGTCTTCACTATAAGTCATTATGCCGAAGCCTGCCAATACACTGGTTGTTTTTGCGACGGCTACATTCTTTGATTCGTGAGTGATCAGCTTTCTAATTCTATCTTCCGTGTAACGCCACTTTAGTCCATATTCTATAAGTTCTCTTGAAAGCAACGATATCTCTCCTGCATCTGCAAGTGTCGCTAATGAAATGACTACTTCTTCCACGGTGGTATGGCCTGCTTACTCAGCTCCTTTATGTAGAAAACTTGATCGACCGCAGTGAGTCGACAAGCGCCAGTTCGCTTATCATTGCCCAATCGAAAATATGTGCGATAGGTTTACTTTGATTCGTTTATCCATAAGCATTTTATATGTCTTCAAACTTTGCCATGATAGCGTGGACATTAGTGTAGCCCATACTTCAGCCTTTAGGACTTTATAGGCTGGATTTCAGACAGATTTTAGGGCCAGCTATCGGGCCGTTGTGTACCCTCGGAAGCGGCCAGTCCCCATCGAGAATTTCGGTGCTCCAGTCGCCCGTTTAGTGCCAACACTGGTTGTCAAACCGTGGTTGTAGCGATTTCAGCCTGCTATCATTAAGTAGCTGGGTTAATCTGGATTAGCCCGAATGGATGGGGATAAATTTTGAAGCCCTCACTTACCCATATTGCATTGCATGTACAAAACCTGGAGGCCTGTATTGCCTTCTATCAGAGCTATGCTGAACTGATAATTTCGCATGATCGGGTCAGCCATGGGAAACGCATTGTGTGGCTGGCCGAGGAAGGTCGAGAAAAGGAATTTATCATGGTCCTATTGCCCGGCGGGCCGGGGCGAAAATAATTGCCGTCTTCATGTAGCTCTCCGTCTGATTTATATGACCTACTTCCATCCGTTCGGTAGCAGTGTGTTTTTCCGAAGCGTTACGCAGGCTAGCCATCTAGTCGGGTATGGCCCCGGTCGAGTTTGAGGAAACCTTGTATCACTTCCCTGGCATAGCTATATGCCCGAGGCTCACTGCTTGCACGGGGGCCAGCCACATTCAGTGTATCGACCGCATTGAGCTTAACGAAATCAAGCAACCGCGCAATGCCTATCTGGGCCTCGATTTCCTCGGCATCCAACAGCAAATATGGCCTGTTCTCCTCGCTACAGTACTGGATGGTCAGTTCAGTGCCGCCAGAGGGGTGGCCAAAATAGATGATCACCGTGGCGTCGCTACCCGTGACATTTTGCCTAGTCCGCTCTGGATATCCAGCACCTAGAAGCTCGGTCAACGGATATAGGCCCGATATAGACCCATCCTCGGCGGTACGGCCCTCAGGACACCAGCCCCCGACTTCCGCGCCTATTGCCAGGGCTGCATCCAGAGCTGCCCGGTCCACCCCTGTCTGGCCTCCTGACACTATCTTGACCACTGGCCTGCCTTTCGCCAATTTTGATGAATAATCTCGAGCCCAACAGCCTGCCAGACAGGTTCCTCCGGCTGAATACCAGACCTTTGGCTGCCACTAACAATAGGGACAATATAGTCACTCATGCCCGTTCTCGACCATACTGGTAAGAGCTGACAGGTAGCTGTCAGATCAAATCTGATCTACTACATTCTATCGGAAGCCCACCCCCTCCACGATCGGGACCTAACCAGCACCTCATCTCCGCCGCCATTCCCAAGGCGCTACCGGCATCCCCGTCATGTTTTCATGTCTGGCCATTAGATTGCCGCCTTCAACGCACCCCGCCCGAGAAACAAATCAAGATTGAGCACCGTCAGTTGTCCACCTTCAAGGTACCCACCTGTGTCAATGAATACTGTGTTTCCCAAGACGGTCGGAGTTCCAAGCGTGGTATGCCCACAAAATACCCATTCAATGCCCTCCACAACGCTCCGGTCCTTCGACTGGATGCGATACCTGCCCCATACCATTACGTTGGACGCATAAGGATCTTTTTCTACCTCGGAGATTGTTGACCAGTCGCTAACAGGCGGCTCAGCATGACATACGCCAACTCGCTTACCAGACTTGTGGTTTATTGTGATGGCCATCGGCCACCCCTGGATCATGCCCACCAGGTCATGCAAGGTGTTCCGGTCACAATCCAAGTACCACTCCCCGCCATTGACCAACCACAGATCGAAGCACTCAGTGGATATCGCATCCAGCATCATCTGCTCATGGTTGCCCTGGATAGGAATAAACCAAGGCTCTCCCGCAAGCATTACCACGTCGACTGATTTTGGGCCTCGATCTATCAGGTCGCCCACGCTAAACAATCGGTCATGGTCTTTATCAAAATTCTGGTGGCCCAGTGCTTCCATCAACTGGTCATATTCGCCGTGAAGATCACCAACAACAAAATCACGACCATCCTCGTTGGCTGGGTATTCCACATGGAACAACTGATCGCTCATGTCGTCACCCTCATCGCCGCCATGTGGTTAGCTTCCCAATCGTGAGAGAAAGAGACTACCACCACGTTTAGCTGGAAGGCCGCTGCGTCGGTGGTCTCTATCAGGTCAGGGGAATCGACACCGATCTTTGCGGGTTCTGCCCGGTACTCGTCGGACATTGACCAGGCTACCCCAGATTCAGTGCATGGGCCTCTGCTTCTTCGATCGAAGACTCGCCGGTCAGATCCATCAGAGCCAGCTCTCTGGCCGACAGTTTTGTCTCCTGCATCGAGGTGCCTGGCTCGGAGTTCGTCGAAGGCTTCGACAATGGCTCGCTGGGCGTCTGATTTTGCTGGGTTTTGTCCATAGCTTCGAATTATACCAGAAACCACATCAAGAACTGTTGTTGGCATTCAGCGCCATGATGGTATCGCCATCGGTGACTGAGACAACTTCGCCGGTAATATCTGCATGGGCGTCCGCAACGCCAAAGGCCATGGTCACCATCAAACTCCTCGATTTCACCGCCTACAAAAACGGTCTTGCTGTCAAAACTATCTATCTCTCTAGGCGAAGCTTTCGAGTCTACTGCCTTACACATGATGAAGTACGAGGGCTTACCGGCCCTGATTTCCCTGGCGTGTTCCAAGCGCTCCTTCCAGCCTAGCGCATCGTAGTCCATATACTCCGCCAGGTAGGCTTGCCCTTCGATGAGTTTACCCTTCAAATCGTTGACCTTGCCCAGCAACTCCTTCTGCAGCTCGGCACCAGCGGCATCGGCGTCAGCAGCGGCTTTTTTTGCTTTGGCATCAGCCTCGCCGCTTCCAACTGCTCGCTCAGGGCGTTCAATTGCTTTTCGACTTTCTCTTTTAGCAGATCGGTTATGCTCACAAAATGTCTCCTCGTCCAGTTATGGGTGCAGTAAGTGCGGAATTTCGACAGTGCGCATCTTACACGACAGCGATGCTTTTTCCAGGAGTAAGACAACAGGCTTGCCGGCTCACAGATAAGGTTCCATGTGGTGTGTTTACTGGTAAAGACTATTTCTTGAATTGACTTTTTGTGGATGGCTGCTGCGCTCAGTAGCAGGCGTTCACCCTTTGCGGAGTTTCCACACAGCCTCTACCAACAGCGGAAATATTTTTCAAAAACTGCATTGTAGCTGTCCGGATTAAAACCACTCCGATAGCCACGTTCCCACAGAGCGGAGATAGCCGTCTGGGTCGCGCTGTTGTCACTCCCGAAAACACCGTTCTGCACTGCTCTCATGATAGCTATTGCATACAGCTCCTTCTCGTAACCTTCAGCATTGCCGTGTTCATCCGCATCGGCAACGATGCCTTTAATGTCAACTGAATCGCAGAATAGCCTGAAATCTTCAAGCTGTTGTCGAATGATGCTTTTGTCCATAACACATTCCCCCGCCGACAAAATAGAAGCCCGACATACCCGTCCCTATCAAATCATTGCGCAGCGAACCCAGTCGTCCAGTTTCCAATCCAATATCCATGCCAAAAGCAAAAACAACCTGCAAAACAAGCGCTTACAAAAATCCCTGAGGCTGTAGACGGATGAGCAATCGAAACACTTGTCGTCTTACGACGACACTATATACAGGCATTATTAAGTAAACATTAATAAATCAATAAGTTGCAATGTCGTTAATTTGCGACAAAGGGCGAAGTCTCTGACCCAGATTGATTATATTGATACTCTGATATACCTTGCGCCAAGAATCTCTTTCAGACTCGGAGTACAGCAATGATGGACTCGCACATTCAATTTACCACCCGCAGGCCGTACAGGCGCACCTTCTGGCCGGCAGCGGCACTATTGATTTCCTGGCTCGTTGCCATGTCCGCATCGGGACAAACCAGTCCCGTCAACACTGACTCCACGAGGCCTCAAGCTGAAATAAATGGGGGGGCCTGGGTCTACAGCACGTCGGGGGAGTACCACAACGTACGTGATGACCTGGTCGGTGCCATCGAGTCATATGGCATGGTGGTGTCCTATACCGCTCATACTGCCGCAATGCTGGAACGCACTGCGGAGGCAGTTGGCGCAATCAAGCAGGTCTATGCCTTCGCCGATACCTTATTATTTTGCAAAGCCGACCTGACCTATCAGCTCACCCTGGCCAACCCGCACAATCTGGTGTTGTGTCCCTATGCCATCGCAGTCTATACCCTGCGTAATAACAGCGACACTGTCTACATCAGCTTTCGCAAACCCGACCTGCACATTCCTGAATACGCGGCGGTGCACCAGCTACTTGAAGATATCGTATTGGAGGTTATTGAATAATACCCGCGTAGGCCGCTATCCCGGGATTAGCCGCAACCCCTTTGAGCAACGGCGTCTCTAGCCGGTCCACTTGCACGGTCTTTTTGCTGCGCAGATAGTCTGCCACTACCTCCCAGATTGGCGGACCCTCAGACTTACTGCCAACCGTCGCCCAACCGGCGACGCGATACGTTTTGTCGGCCTCTATCGCCTTGCCGCCGGCCAATTGTAAATCCCCGATGCGCTGCCCCATCGCCGCTTTGGGCGTGCAACTGTAGTTCAAACCGCCAGTACGAACCATATCGCCACCCTGCTGATAATAGGGATCCGGCGTGAATAGATTGTCTGCCACACTCTCCAGTATCAGCTTCAATTCGCTGCCCTTCATGTCGCGCACATAGGTTTCCGGGTAGGTCATGCAGGTCTGGTCCAGCAATCGATCCATGGTAATGGCTTCGCCCGGCACCACGCTGGTGCCCCACCTGAAGCCTGGGGAAAGGGCGATTTGGGCATCCAGTACCTCTCGCAACCCATCGCATATCACCTGATCGAAGCTGCCGTTGAAATTGCCACGCCGGTATAACAGGGAGTCGGCAACGGCGAGTTCTTCGTTGAGCCTGGCCTGATACGGCGCCCTGACCCTGTCAATATAGGCCTGCATGGCGGGGTCGGCAGGCAGAAGATTAGAAAAGACCGGCAGCAGGCGATAGCGATAGCCACTAACACCACCCGTACCAAACTCCAGGTCCAGAACACCGAGGAACTTGCCATTCGAGCCGGCATTGGTGACGACAGTCACACCCCCGGAGTTGGCCACCGTGACCGGCACCGGTACCGCATCGTGCGTGTGGCCGCCCAGTATAAAATCAATACCCGCTACGCGGCTGGCCAACTTGAGATCGACATCCATACCATTGTGAGAGAGCAGGATGATCGCATCCGGTTTTTCATTATCTTTGATCGACTCAACCAACTGCGCCAGTTCGGCCTCGCGGATACCGAAGGTCCAGTTGGGAATAAAACGACTGGGATTGGCAATGGGCGTGTAGGGAAATGCCTGGCCGATGACGGCAATGCGCCGGCCTTTCAATGTTTTCATGGTATAGGGCCTGAATACATGCCCGCTGTCTTCATCGTAGACGGGCACTCCGTCAAACAATGCATCCTCTGTGGCCAGTGTATTCTGGGAAACAAACTCACCGGCGAACAACTCCGCGTTGGCCAGCACCTCCTCCTCCAGGTAGGTAAATTCCCAGTGCCCGGTCATCACATCGACACCGAGGAGGTTGGTCGCCTCCACCATATCCCTGCCGCGGGTCCACAGTGCAGTACCGGAACCCTGCCATGTATCGCCACCATCCAATAGCAGACTGGCGCCATCGTCCACCTCAGCGCGCAGCCTGTCCACCAGTGTTTTCAGGTGGGCGAAGCCGCCCACCTTGCCAAATTTTTCCGCGGCCTCGGTAAAGTCCAGGTAGGTCAGGGCGTGGCTGGTTCGCGCGTCGACCCCGGGCAACGTGGCCAGGAGGTTTTTCCCCACCAGATGAGGCACACGGCCACGAGCCCCGGCGATACCCAGGTTGACATTGGGTTCGCGAAAATGAATGGGCAGTAGCTGCGCGTGGGTGTCGGTCATGTGCAAAATTCTGGCACTGCCGAATGGCGCCGCATCATAGAAGCTCTGATTGCTCGCATAGGCTGCATGGGTATAACGCGCCAGTCCCCCGGCTACCGCTCCCTGTGCCAGTAACTCCAGAAACTCCCTTCTGTTCATTGGGGAACCCGTGAACGCCAGCTTTGCGCCTCCAGGTCCGCCTGCTCAATCGACGCCACCGCCGTAGCCAGAGCACGCTCGGCCAATTCGCGGGCGCGAACCATGTCACCCGCCTGCAGCGTCGCTGTTGCTTCATCGATCAAGGGTCGGGTTACCGTCCATGCATGGCCCAGGGCTGTCGCCTGGGCCAGTCCAGCCTCGGCCTGCGCGATAAGCTCAGAGACTGCTACCTGGGGAGCGGCGCTCGTAGCGGTTTGTACAGACTGCGAGTCATCGACTTCTGCACCACAGGCGCTGATTCCGGCGACGACTAGAATCACTGTGCCTGCGAGCAATACTCGCTTCACAATACTCGCCTCCTGATTGCTGAAACGGTTCATCACCGGACTCCTTTACTTACGCGATGCGGGGCCATTCAGTTCCATCCCGTTACTCATATAGGTCAAAAAATATTCCAGATTGCGATATGCTGCGCTTTGCGCCGCGAACGGCTGCGCTTTGACCTGGGAATTGCACTCCATAAAACGTTTGTGCAGTGGGCCCACCTCTTCCCATTTGAAGCGATAAACGGGCCAGTTGGTAACATGTCCCAGCGAGGCACTCAGGCGCTCCGCCCGCAGGTAATTGCCGCCCATTTGCATGTGGCAGTGAGCACAGGCGAAGTTGAGTTGCCCGCGCCGCTCATAGTAAAACTGCTTGCCCGCCTCGTACGCCGCCAGTGCCCGGGGATCATCCGGTACAAGGACTTCAATCCTGGCACCCCGGGACTGATAGGCGATATAGGCTGTCAGGGAAGCCATTTCCTGGCCGAGGTAATCCAACTCCGCCTCACCGTTCTCCCGCCGACAGTTGTTAAGCAGCATTTCAAGGGTAACCACCTTACCGCTGGCAGCATCAAAGCGCGGAAAATACTGTTTCACCGCGGGCGCCCCGGAGCCGAGGCAATCGGCGTATGTTGTGCCATTGGCGAACGGTATATCGTATATTTCCTCGCCATCATCGACGGTAAACTCGTAGGGCGGAAACTCTTCCATTTCCAGCCACTGCTCACGCTTGACCTCATCCAGGGCATAGGCGCCGTCTTTGTGCTCGTCGAGCGCAATGTCGGGAAAGCGCTTTTCGTAGAATGCTCGAAACGCCTGCCTGTCCTGCTCCGGGCCGGCGATGGCTACTGGCGCGGCGAGAGTCAGTGCCAGGAAAAGAAGACCAAACGACTTCATAATCTACGCCTATTTCAGGGTGATCTCGCCGGACGAGGATTCGCCCAGATTGTCTACCCAGCTCACTTTGATAATGTCACCGGGCACAGCGTCATTCACCTTGAACGCGAAGTACGGGTCCCTGGACACGGAGGCGCCCCACTCGGCCTCCACCACTACCTGCCCGTTGTGCTCGCAGGTCACTTTCTGGATATAGTGGGCAGGTATGACAGCCCCATCTTCAGACTTGCGAACCCCGGTCTCCATGGGGTGGGGCATCAAGGTTTTAACCTGAGCCACACCATTCTTTATTTTTGCCCGCATTTTAATCTTTTTAGCAGCCATGTTTTATCTCCAAAGTCCTTATCCGCGGCTTATCCGCGGGCTTATCCACCACATCCGCCAATCGTCACCTTCACATTTTTGGTGGTGTAAAAAGCGGTGGTCTGCGTCTCCACTATGGCCCGCACATCCGAACTCGCCCCCATTTTTACCCGGGTTGAAATGTCGGCGACACTGCCTGGCAACAGGCGAAAGCTGGCGGACAGGGGGTTGGGGTTTTCGTCCACTATCAGGCTGATTCTTTGCACATCCTCGATAGTGGTAGTGACAGTGACGGGTACAACCGCGCCATTTTCCGCTATATCGGGCACTTTCAGCACAATGTCAGTGGATTTGACCAGTGGCTTGTCGCCCACCAGCGCCTTTATAGCCGCGTCGGACTCGTCGGCGTCAAAAGCCTCTTTGTTGCGGGCCAGTAGTTGCAGCGGCACCAGCGCCATAGCCCCGATCGCCAGCAAGCTTGCCAGAAAACGGCGGCGGGTTTGCATCATAAACATAAAAGACACCTCCAGTGGGTCAGTCCTGTTCAAAGAGATTGTACGTAATCGACCAACGACTCCAACTCGGAGTCAGTCAATATGTAGTGTGCGCCGTAGGGCGGCATGGGCGTTTCGGGGTTGCGCACCCGGGGGTCGGCGATCTGGGCCTTCAGGATCGCGCGATCCGGGTAGCGCGCAGACATCCCAACCAGTGGTGGGCCGCTATTGCCGGGTAATTCGACACCTGCAACCACATGGCAGGAATAGCAGTTTCCCGCATTGCGATCAGCCGCTATCGCCCTGCCCCGCTCGATGCTCTGGTCCAGGGCGGCGTCCGCTACAGCAGTGGCCGGCAAACCCACCAATAAAAGCATTAGGCCCACGCGGATGAATTGGGGACAAGCCGAATTGCCCGGGTATGTCGCACTGCTATTACTGTATTTGATCACCGGCTGCTCTCCACCACAATTTCCACCGTCTCAGGCACATCTCCATCCGGACTATAGACAGGCGCCGAAGAGGTGATTGTTATATCTGCCGGATTCTTACAATTTTTCATGCAGTGCTTGTTGGAGACATCGGGGCGCTGGTCGGGAATAAAACTGCCCTCGTTGGGCAGGCGAACACTGCTGAGGTTTTCCCGGGTCAATTCGAAATCATCTTCGACCAGGTCATTGAGGTACAACACATAGGCCGTGACCGCATAAACCTCGTCGTCGGACAGGGACTCAGGCTGGGCAAAAGGCATGGCGCGGTGGATGTAGTCCCACAGGGTACTGGTGTACTTCCAGTAGCTGCCCACTGTTTTCTGGGGGCGCTCATCCTTCAAACTTCCCTCTCCGCCTGCCAGCGAGGGAAAACGGCCCACACCCTCACCGAAGGACCCATGACATGCCGCACACCTTTCCTCGTACAGGAATTCACCGTCCTCAACCGTGCCGCTGCCCGGTGGCAATCCCACACCATCCGGACGCACATCGATGTTCCAGCCGGCAATTTGCTCAGGTGTCGCCAGCTGGCCATAGCCGTAATAGCCTGACTTATCGGCTGCCGTCACCACAGATGCCACCATGAGGCATGCACCCGGCATCAAAACAAAGCGCTTCAAAAGCCTGAACGCAAACACCCCGTCAACTGATCTGGACATTGCGCACACTCCCGTTAGTCTCCACTTGCCAGGTATGAATCGCATTCTTGTGATAAATCGATGATGAACCCCGCACGGACCGCAGCTGTGTGTACGTCGGCTGCACATAACCCGTTTCATCCACCGCCCGGCTCTGCACCAAAGCCGTAGAGCCATTCCAGTCCCATTCCACGCCGAAGCGGGTCAGCGCCCTGGGCAGCACAACACTGGTAAATTTAGTGGGCCTCCAACTGACCCCGCCATCGAAGGACACGTCGACTCGCTTGATCACACCCCTGCCAGACCAGGCCAGGCCCTCCACCCAGACCTTGCCCGGCTGCGCCAGCGGTTTTTCCGGGCTGGGGGATGTGACCACCGAATTACACTCCTGCACAAAGGAAAATTCGCGTGAACGACCATCGGGCATAAGCTCCGTGTACTTTGAGGTTTCTTCCCGGTGATACCAGGGCTGATCGCCAACCTCCAGGCGGCGCAACCACTTGACGCAGGTATTACCCTCCCAGCCGGGATTGATCAGGCGCACCGGATAGCCCTGCTCCGGGCGCAGCGCCTCGCCATTTTGCGCATAGACGATCAACGCATCATCGCGCGCCTTGGCCATGGGAATTGACCGGCTCATATGCGCACCGTCGGCACCCTCCGCCAGCAGCCAGCTCGCGTCTTTGTCCGCGCCCACTTCTTCCAATAAGGTGGACAGCAATACGCCCGTCCATTCACAACAGGCCAGCATGCCATGGCTGAACTGCAGTCTATCCATCTGGGCACCGCGCCACTCCATGCCGCCATTGGCGGGGCACTCCAGAAACCGGATCATGCTCACCGATGGGAAACGCATCAGGTCGTCCATGCTCAGTATCAGCGGCCGCCTGACCATGCCGTGGATCATCAGCCGGTGCTGCTGCGGCTCGATTGCCGGCAAGCCGGCGTGATAGCGTTCAAATACCACGCCACTGGGCGTGATAATACCTTTGAGATCAGCCAGGGGAGTAAAGCTGATGGAGGCAATTTTATCCGCGGTTAACCAGTCAACCGTACGGCGCTGGACATGGGCTTCAAACGGCGACGGACTGCCGTAGGGATGCGTGGTCACACCGGGACCCAGGCGCTTGGTCCAGGCGGGTACATTGGGTGGCATTCCCGGGTCGGCGGCCGCGGTGCCGGCCAGCCCCGCACCCCCGAGCAGCGTCAGCCCATGGCGCAGAAAATTGCGACGATCAAACCCGGATAGTTCGTCAGAAGAGGCGGCGACAGTACGTAAAAGTTGATCCAACTCTTGTTGTTTTGACATGCAAGCCCTCGCCGGCGAGACGTTCTGACATCACTGTTTGCAGGCATATTACTCAGGTTTAACATGCCAGCGCAACAAAACCGCGGTTCGGCGTCCATCCTGATACATAAACGATTCACCAAACTCTCACCTCTCTATAGAATAGGGCACACAACCCCAGGAGAAATACCATGCACCACCTACCCCACAGCAGCTTTTCGATGCGCGCCCTGCTGACAGTTGGACTTCTGCTATTGTCTGTCGGCCGTGTGGCAACCAGCGCCGAAACACAAAATGAACCGCCGATAGTCAACCTGCGCCAGGTCAGCCCGACCGTAGCCCTGGCCGGCCGCCTGAATGACTCGGCACTGGAAATAATTGAAGCGGAGAATTACGCTGCCGTAATCGACCTGCGTACGCCTGAGGAGGGGGTCGCGGCGGAACAACAACTGTTCAAAGGCACCGGGATTGAATACATAAACATTCCAATCGGAGGTGAACTCCCAGACGCGACGACCATCCAGACATTCAACGACACCATGGATCGCCTGGAGGGGAAAAAGATACTGATACACTGCCAGTCCGGCAACCGGGTCGGCATGATGTGGGGGGTTTACCTGACCAGCAAAGGCGTGCCCCTGGATGAGGTTCTGGAAGCTGTCAAATATTCCGCGACCAAACAACCGATGCTCGATGGCATCAGGGAATACGCCAGCGGAATCAGTCACCGATGATTGTTATCCCCTGCCCCGGATTTCTTGACCTCGATCAACGACTCGATAACAAAGTCCCCACATAGCCCAAATTAGCAGGCACAATCCAGTTTAATATGCCGCAATAGCCAATCAGTGCAGGAGCTTCTGTCACACTGCCACACCTTATAGGCAGTAGAGATAGTTAGATCCGAACGGGGACAGCCATATGCGCCGATTTGACTTACACCATCAGATAAAAGCCAGGGCAAGAGAGGCCTGCCGCCGAATCGGCCTGCCCCGGCGCAGCAGCTCCTCCGTACTGGTACAGGAAGAAGCGGGCATTCACGTGGGCATCTCGCCGGATCTTCCCGAAACCGCCCAACACGCCGCCAGCGTAATGCTGGAAAAATACCGGCGCTGGCTGAAACGCGGCCGTTATGACGCCTGGGGACGCTACAAGCGCCATCATTTTGTTATCGCGGTAGGTGGCGGCAATACACTCAAGGCCCAATATCGCGCAATGGTGGATAACCATCACGCGGACATAGACTGGCTGAATCATGTGCGCTTCTTCTTCCTGGAGGAATCTTCCGGTGAGAAGAACTGGGCCAGCGCAGAACAGTCCCTGGTCATGAATTTCATCGTGCCGCTGGCGCAAATACTGATTAAATCCAAAGGCTTGCGCGCTATCGCCGAGGATCTGAAGCTGAATTTTCCCGCCGACGAAGATGACGTCATCGACCAGATGATTGCCAGCATGATCAACCCCATTAATCTGGCTGAGGTCAAAAAGGCCCTGGATGGCAACAATCACAGGCTGGCTTTAAAACTGGCCCGCGGTGAAAGCGAGCGATACCAGCGAGAAATCCAGAATAAACTGGGGGACTCGATGCAATTTCACTACATCATCAGTGGTATAGGCAAGAATGGCACCCTCGGCGCCTTTGCTCCCTATACACCAGAACTGCGTATTAAAGAGCCCGGGGTTGTCGTGCTCAAACAGGGCCAGGGTGCTCTGCGGGTGGCGTTGAATCGCGGCGTACTGATCAGTGCCGACTATGTGTCTCTTATTGTCTCGGGCAACCTCAAACTGCGGGCACTGGGCCGCTTCGAGATGGCAGAGACCGCCGACTTCGAACAAACGGTGATGGAAACTCCCCTGCGCATGCTGCGCGAAACCCATGAAATCGCCGAGAAAGTCACTATTTTTGCCAATCAGCAGTCCCTGCATTTCGATGAGACGGTGTTCGAGTATTCCGAGAATGGCGTCACCATGCAGAACAAGGCGGAAACGCGCGATGGCGAGGAAAACAATGGCATCCATATCCTGCTGCTGCATGGGTTTATGGGGTTATTCAGTTATACCAACTTGCTGGTGCGCCTGCCCAGCGCCTGGACGGTATCGGCCCTGCACCGTGGCAGCCACGCAAAAACACTGCCAAACGATGAAATTTTCCCGTACTACGCCCGGGTGTTGCGCAAGGCGATTTTGAAGATCTGGCAACAGGGTCGCCCGGCACCCATTGTAGGCCACTCCATTGCCGGGGTGATGTTGGATCACCTGCTGCTGTCCATTGCCAGTGACAACGATGCTCCAATCACACCCTACGCGAAGCTCAAAGGGGACAACAAGCAACTGGTAGACGCCCTGCGTGCCAGCGGCATCATCTACCTGGCTTCCTGGGCGCCCACCGATGCGGTGCACACGGGGAAGAATGTCAGGAACGTAATCTCCCACCGCCGTCAAAACACACCGCTGGACTACTCCGGTTTCGACAAAACCTATAGTCACAATCACGGTCGACTGGAACCCAGCGAAGATGCCGCCGTGAAAGACAGCGACAGCCTGTCGAGGCTGGGCAAGTTTTTGGATACTCGCGCCGCCGAGCCGATGGTCAACAGCTTCAACATGCTTATGCGCTACCTGCTGAATAACAAGACCGTACAGCAGAGGATGCTGAACACCAACATTCCCTACGTACTGCGACTGGTAGGCAATCGCCTGCTCAAGACCGCGTCCTTCTACGGCCTGTTTAAAGAAGTCGATGCGGCACTACACAACCCGGTCGAGTACCAGCGGCGTCATCTCAAAGCCCTGGATGTAATTCTGGAGTACGACATACCCTTGTTGAGTATTATCCACCAGGACGATTTCCTGGTATCCGCCAGGCGGCACAAGGAAGAGCACGAATACCTGCTAGCAAAAAGGAAAAAGAAAGAAGGTGTCAGCAGGGAGCAGGATCTGCAAATTCCCGCACGTTACCTCATGCTGCGGCGTGAAACGGAGGTGCTGCCGGCGGACCCTCTCAACCCGCACCTGCTGATCATGGCCACTTCAAATGAGGGCAATAGCATGGCGCGACAAATCACGTCCGCCATGACCCGCTTCGTCAACGAAAATGTCGCCAGGGCGACGAAGAAGGGCGCCGTCAAGCCCCTGGCCAGTGTAAGAAAATGGACGCGGGAAAACCGCCCTGCCCGCCCCGGGCGCAAAAGCAAGGTAGCCTAAGGGGCGCTACAAGGTTTATCATGTGCGCCCCCACAGTGGCATCAATCTATCGAAGGCATCATTATGAAAATTATCTACTACAAATTTATGGCGTTCGTGGTCACCTGGCTGTTGCGCCTCCTGCCGCGCAATGCCCCTGTTGTCTATAAAGGCATCAATTCGGCCCTGGTCCTGTGCGAGCAGGTGGCTCTGCTGGGCTTTACCCGGGTCATTATCGTTACCGACGAGTTCCTGGGCAGCTCCGGCATTCTCGATGGTGTGAAGAGCACGCTGACCGAAAACGGTGTGGAGTTCGTGGTCTTCGACGGCGTGCTACCCGATCCTTCCTTCGACCAGGTACAGGCGGGGGAGGCCATGCTGAGAACCGAGAACTGCCAGGCTGTTATCGCTGTCGGCGGGGGCTCTGTACTGGATGCCGCCAAGATGATGGCCATGCTGCACACCAACCCCGGCCCCCTGGAGAAATTTGACGGCATACAGAAATGCAAAAAACCCGGCCTGCCCCTGTTTGCCATTCCCACCACTGCGGGCACCGGCTCCGAAATCACTCTGGCGGCGATTATCACCGATCCGGTTTCGCATAAAAAAATACCGATTGTGGACAGCAAAATGATTCCCGGCTACATCGCCCTGGATGCCGAGATCATGAAGGGCATGCCACCGGGGATTACCGCTGCCACAGGTATGGACGCTCTCACCCACGCGGTGGAGTCCTACCTGAGCAAAGCCTCTAGCGAATCAACCGAGATCCAGGCCAAGGCGGCCATCCGGCTGATTTTCATGTACCTGGTGAAGGCATATAAGGACGGCAGCGACATGCAGGCGCGGGATGCCATGGCCATGGCATCGTTCTATGCCGGGGCCGCGTTCGGCAAGACCTCGGTAGGCTATGTACACGGCATTGCCCACCAGTTGGGGCGGGTCTGCGGCACGCCACACGGCAACGCCAACGCCATGGTTCTGCCCGAGGTGCTGGCTGCCTATGGTGACTGCGTACACGCGCGCCTGGCCGACCTCGCCCGGCTGATAAACATCGGGGAACCCGGCAGCGGTGACAGTCAACTGGCCGGCCAGTTCATCCAGGCCATTATCGATATGCGCCGGGAAATGGAACTGCCGTTGCAGCCCAAAGACCTGAAGCTGCAGGATATTTCCGGCATCGTCGAGGAGGCCATCATCGAGGCCGGGGGACTCTATCCGGTACCACGCTATATGTCAGAAGACGAAATAAGGACCATCGTCAACGGCCTGCTCGCCGCCTGACAAGCACAACTGCGGCTCAGGGGCGGGTGTCCAGCTGGTTGCGGATTTTGGCGCATTCACCCGCGATGATTTCCCGCACAACCCGCATTCGCGCACTGAGGCGCAGGTCTTTATGGGTCAGCACCCACATATCCGCGTGGTGAAAAATAGTCGCCCCGGGTACACGCACAATATCCGGGTCGTTATAACAGGAGAAACAGGGCATATAGGCCATACCCATACCCGAACGCACTGCTTCGATTAGCAAATTGATATCGATAATCGCGTGGCGTACCGGTTGCAAGGGGTAATCCGTATTTGCCAGCCACTCCTCCTTTTGTTCTGAGGGGTTCTTGCCAATCCAGGGTAAATGGGAGACATCCTCCGGCCTGTCGGGATTCAACATATCCCGGTGGACGTAGGCTGATGCGGTGATCGGGGACAGAAGTCTGCCAATCAGGTATTCGGGCGGTGAGGTATTGGCGGGCATCACCCGGATGGCGATATCCGCCTCGCGCCGACTCAGGTCCAGTGTGTCAAGACTGGAGGTCAGTTCCAGTTCGATTGCCGGGTATTGTTCGGCAAACTCGGCCAGGGGGCGGACTAGAAATCCCATTCGACTCACCGGCGGCAGGGTTACGCGAATACTGCCCTCCAGCTCCTGGTCGCCCCCGGTAATTTTGCGTTCCGCCGCCAGTATCAGTTCCTCCACATGCTCCGCTGTGGGCAGCACCTGCTCCCCGGCGCCGGTGAGTCTGTAACCGTCGGGCGTCCGGTCGAACAGGCGAGTGTGGAGCTTGTGCTCCATATCATCCAGCCGGCGGGTCACGGTGGAGTTACTCACCCCCAGCTCCTTGGCTGCGCCGCGCGCCGACCCCTTGCGGCTCAGGGCCAGCAATACCTTCAGGTCGTCCCAGTCCACTTAGTACCCCTTCCAGGCGCTACGCGTAAAAAGCGGCGAAAGTGTCGATAAACTCCTGCAGCATGTCCGCCGGCAGGTCGTTGATCCCCGCCGCAGCCTTGCGCCCGCCGCCGGTGGGGAATTTCATGCACAGCTCATCGGCACCGGTCTTGTTGCGCAGGGGGGCACGCACACTGACCAGATAGCAGCCATTGGGTTTGGTAGTGAGTACCGCGTGGCCGCGAGCCGGGTCGCCGTTGGCCAGGTCGTTGCTGTATACGCCGCTTACCCGTCGCGCCCAGGGCTCGTTGGGGAGCATATAGGCGGCCACCGCCGCATCCTTGTACTCGGGGGCCAGCGACGCCGCACTGGCCATATCCTGCCGGTAGCCCTGCTCCAGTTTCTGGAAATGCTCGACGCCGTCGCTCATGAAATCCAGCGGGCTGGCGTAGGGACTGATCAGTCGGTACAGCTGGGCAGGCGCGAAGTGCAGGTCGTCCAGGTTTAAGCCGTAGCCGTTGTAGTTGATATACACACCGAGGTCTTCCAGATGCTGCAAGCTGCCCTCGTTCAGCGCCAGGGGCCTGGCGATGCGCCGCGCACTGTCCTTGAGGTTATCGCCGAAGGTGCCCACTACCGCCCATTCCAGAAATTCGCCATCCAGATACTGGTTGACCAGCAGGCTGGTACATACATCGGGCGCGGTATTGATAAACGTTTGCAGGTTGTCATGTTCCGGGATTTCCCCAGTGAAGTGGTGATCGCAATAGAATACATCGGCGCCGGCGGCCAGCGCCCGCTCCAGGCCGACCCGGTTCTTGTCCAGCGAAACATCGAGCACCGTCACTCTGGAGCCAGGACCTGCCTGCACTTTTTCCAGCAAGTTGATATCGCGCTTTACGCCGGTGATCAGTTCCGCCTCCCGGGGCTGGGCATTACGCAGCTGGACCAGGGCACACAGCCCGTCGGCATCACCATTGAATACGTCAAAATGGGTCATGTTGGTTCCTTATGACGGCATGATTTGCTCTTCGGTATTACAGCGAGCGATGAAACATGGTCAGGGTTTGTCGCGGAACAATTCCTTCACATTGGAAGCAGCAGCGGTAGCGGCATCGATGCGCGCCAGTTCCCCCTGCCTTTTCCACAGGTGATCATAGCGGACCCGGTGGCCGCTGAAGCCGCTCACTGCCGAATTCAGCACCGAGCTGATACCGTCACAGTCAAGCGTATCGCAATAGTCAATCAGGTCGGCCAGCAGTTTGCGTATCTGCGCAAAAGGCAGGCTCTCTTCTTCAGCACGCATGATCATGGGATGCCCGGTCCCGGCGACATTGGTGCCCAGCAGTAACTCCTCGTGCAGCTTCTCTCCCGGGCGCAGGCCGGTAAATATAATGTCGATGGCCTCGCCCACGTGGGTGTCGTGGTTCATTTCGTAACCACTGAGACGGATCATGCGGCGGGCCAAATCCACAATGCGTACCGGCTCCCCCATATCGAGCACAAATACATCGCCCCCGGTGCCCATCGCGCCGGCCTGCAATACAAGCTGGGCGGCCTCGGGAATACTCATGAAATAGCGTGACACTTCGGGGTGGGTCACTGTAACGGGGCCGCCACTTTCAATTTGTTCCCGAAACAGGGGAACTACAGAGCCGGAAGAACCCAATACGTTACCGAAGCGCACCATACAAAAACGGGTGGCGCAGTCGCCCTGCTTCTGACTCTGTGCCATGCCCTGCAGAATCAGTTCCGCAAAGCGCTTGGAGGCACCCATGACATTGGTGGGGCGTACCGCCTTGTCGGTGGACACAAGCACGAAAGTCTCTACACCAGCCAGCCGCGCTGCCTCCGCCGCATACCAGGTGCCAAACACGTTATTGGCAACACCCTCGGCGATGTTGTATTCCACCAGTGGCACATGCTTGTAAGCCGCCGCGTGATACACCGTCTGCACGCGGAATGTGCGGTAAATACTCTCCAACCGACGCTGGTCCTGCACCGAGCCGAGCAGAGCCACCAGCTCCACTTCAAGCTCCAGGTTCTCTATTACCGCCTGCAATTCACGTTCAAGGCTGTACAGGGCGTACTCGGAGTTATCCAGTAACACCAGTTCACGCGGACCCGATATTATGATCTGGCGACAGAGCTCAGAGCCAATCGACCCGCCCGCACCGGTGACCATCACCGCCTTGCCGGTGATACAGCGCTCGATCAACTCGGGGTGAGGCGGCACCGGGTCCCGGCCCAACAGGTCATCCAGCTCTATATCCTGAATCTGGGTGATGCTGGCCTGGCCCGCCAGCAATTCCATAATTCTGGGAACAGTACGCACATAGACCGGCAGGCCCACCAGGGAATTGATGATCTCTTTGCGCCGTTCCGGCGATGCCGAGGGAATGGCCAGTAGCACCTGGGTGATATCGTGCTCGGCAATCAGCTGCGGCAAATTTTCCGGCCGCGCCACCTGCAAACCATGGATAACCGAGCGCTGCAGCTTTCGGTCGTCATCAACGAACGCCACCGCATGATACTGGTCACCGTGGTAAAAGGCTGTGAGCAATTCCCGGCCGGACTCACCAGCACCGTAGATAATGACATTCTCGGACATGGAGCGCAGTTTGGCCTGGTAATAAGCGCGCACCGTCAGGCGAGAGCCCCCTATACCCAGCAGCGCCAGACCCCAGTAGATAAGCGGCGTGGAGCGAGGCACTTCCGCCTGGGCGAAAAAGATCGTGCCCCCCAGTATCAATGTGGAATAAGTGACAGCGATGACAATCGCCCAGATAGCCTGCTGGCCCATGAAACGAATGACGGCGCGATACAGGCCCAGGCGCAGGAAAACCACCGCACTGACCAGTATCGTGGCGGCACCACAGATGTATTCGGTGGCCCCCATGTGGAAATGCATGTGACCCCAGCGCAAGGCCACGGCCGACCACATCGCAAGGCCAACAAACACCATATCCAGGGATAACAAACAGGCCTGTTTGATATTGCGTGGTAGCTCTATGAGTTTTTCGAGGGCATCCCGATAACTGGCTATGAAGCCGGAGACAGAGCGCGACACAAAACTGCCTGGACGATTCAGCAAGCCCCCTCCTTTTGCCATGGCCATGACGGGCGCATGTTCGAATTGGTATTGCAGCGCCCAGAGGGAACGAATATTACGCGAATTTGGCCGCTTTCGCCATGCCCAGGAGCAGTGGAAGATATGCCAAAATTACCAATAAAAATCCATACTTAGGCCAGATCTGCACCGCCCAGGCCAGCGGGAGGAGCCACAGGGCGCTCAGCGCCAGCAGCAGCCCATCCACCGTCAGGTGGGAACCCCAGTGCCGACTGAGTCGTTGGTAGGCATGTAATCGATGGGCCTGGGTGAACGCCTGCCCGCTCACTATGCGCCATATCAGGGTCCAACTGGCATCGGTGATAAAAGCAGCCAGTAAAACCAGCCAGCACAAGGGGTTCAGTTGCCCCTGCACCGCGCCCAGCAGCGCCAGACCCGCCAGCAAAAAGCCCGTGGGTACACTGCCGGCATCCCCCATAAACAACCGCGCCGGGGGCCAGTTCCATATCAAAAAACCCAGATGACTGGCCGCCAGTAGCAGGCAAAACAGGGCATAGCTGCCGCCGCCCGCGCCCCAGGACAGCAGGGCCGCACTGCAGCAGGCCACAATACACTGGGTCGCGGCGATGCCGTCGATGCCATCCATAAAGTTGTACAAATTCAGCGACCAGAGCATGGCAGTCGCCGCGAGTACCACTAATACCCCACCGCGCGCCATGCTATCCGCCAACTCATGTGACAACACGGGCGACAACAGCATCGCCGCTACGAGTAAACACAGCAGACCATAAACCGCGAAGCGCAAACGCACAGACAAACCGCGTAGGTCGTCGATGACACCGAGCAGCATGAGGAACAGTGCCGCCACCGCAAGAGTGATAAACCCGCCATCCCAGGCACCGCGCCACAACGGGGCCAGCAGCAGCCCCGCAGCGAATGCCAGTAACAAAGGCACGCCACCCCCGTGGGGGGTAGGCTGCTGGTGGGAACTGCGCTCATTCGGTGTATCCAGAATTTGCCAGCGTCGGGCCAGCAGCAAATACACACCACACAGGGCGACTGACAACAGCCCGGTAATCAGCACCAGGGTCATGAACCGCGCTCCCGACCAACCTTGACCAACTCTTCTATCACATCTTCGAGGCCGTCTTCGGGCCGCCAATCCATATCCGCCAGCAGCGCTGCATTGCTGTACAACTCGGTCCCGAACAGTTTGTTATACGTTGACTCGCCTCGTCCGTGAGAGACCAGGTCCAGCATCGCCGCACCCAACCGCCAACCCCAGCGCGGCAGCCAGGCAACACCCCTGCCCTTACCACTGGCATGGCGCAACGCGTCGTAAAGAATGCGGGTACTGTAGGGACGACTGTCGCAGACAATCCAGGTATGCACGCCGGCGGGCGGGTTAACAGCGATCTTACACAGCAGATCTACCAGATCCTGCAGTGCCAGCATCGAACGGGCGCCTTGTGCCGGCGGTCGTGGCAGGCCTCGTTGCACCCCGGCGGCCAGGCGCATCAGGTTACCTTTGGCGCTGGCACCGTAAACCAGGGCCGGACGCAAAATGACCACCGACATGGCAGCGCTGGAAAACTCCTCTCTCAAAGCGCATTCCGCCTGCCATTTGGACAGGCCATAGGGGTCAACGGGAAGAGAGCAATCACTTTCCGAGCGTGCCAGAGCGGAACCGGGGGGGCCCATCGCCTTGACACTGCTCAGGAATACAAAACACTTTACCCCCGCGGCGGCGGCCCTGCGGGCCAGACTTAACGTGGCCAGGTAATTTAGGTGCTGATAGGCCGATTCCTGCGCCTGCTGATGGGCGATGCCGGCCAGGTGAAATACCACTTCGACACCTGCAAACAAGGCCACATCGGGTTCGTGCACGGCCAGGTCCAGTGCCCTGGTCGGGATACCGCCTGCCAGATGGGCACCTGACCTGCTCAGCGCAACAACAGAGTCACCCTGGTCAGCCAGTTGCTGGCAAAGTCGGCGTCCGACGAATCCGGTTGCGCCGGTAACGAGGCATCTCACGCTATTCAGGGTCTGTTAACACTATTTGAGTCAGTCGCTGCTATGAAGAAGGGGGCCAAAGCCCCCTCATGATACGGATGCGGTCGCCTTATTCCAGTGTTATTAACGCACGGTTTTTTTCGAGGGTGGATTTGCCAATCCCCTTCACCTCAGTGAGTTCCTCAACAGAGGCAAAGGGCCCGTAGGCCTCTCGGTAGCGCACGATCTCCATTGCTCGCGATTGCCCTACTCCATTGAGTCCGGCAGCCAACGTTTGAGCGTCAGCTGAGTTGATATTAATGGTCGCCACAGCGGGTGCCGCGGCGACCTCCTGCGCGCCCTTCTGCGCGACAACCGCAGTGCTTCCGGCGAGCAGGCTCGCGCCAAGGGCCAGCGCGACGACCAGGGCGGCGGTCGCGCCAAATTGCCGGATTGATAGAATGCGCTCAACCGCCAGTGCGGTCCAGGCATAGACTTGGGTCAGGTATGAATAGTTCATAATATAATCTCCATATAGGCGAACTGCATCCTTGCAGGCATCCGTACCGAAGAAAAGTCTAGCAGTGATTCGGGCCGCAACGGTCGTTGTGGCCGCATTTGATGTTACGGCGTTAACCCTGGGGCTCTAACCACCTGATAAGTCAGGATCAGGTGCTTAGAGCCCCAGCTCAGCATGCACCCGCTGTAAGGCTGCAAGAGGGTCATCAGCGCCAGTCACCGAACGGCCGATAACCAGGTAATCGGAGCCCATAGCCACAGCATCGGCCGGAGTAACCACACGGCGCTGATCGCCGGCGGCATCACCCGCCAGGCGGATGCCGGGAGTGACCAGGCAAAAATCATCGCCCCGGGCCCGGCGCAACTCGGTGGCCTCCAGCGCGGAGCAAACCACGCCATCCAACCCGCTTTGCGCGGCCAGCGCCGCCAGGCGCAGCACGCGCTGGTGGGCTGACTCAGTGTAACCCAGCTGCAGTAAGTCCTCGTCTGACATACTGGTAAGCACGGTCACCCCGATCAACAGGGGCTTACGGGGAAATGCCTGCAGGGCTTCCCCCGCCGCCTCCATCATCCTGCGCCCGCCACCGGCGTGTACATTAACCATCCAGACACCGAGCTCGGCAGCGGCCCGCACAGCCCCTGCGACAGTATTGGGGATATCGTGAAACTTCAGGTCCAGAAACACCTCAAAATCCATTTGCTGCAGTTTTTCTACCAACTGTGGCCCGCAGCGGGTAAACAACTCCTTGCCAACTTTCAGGCGGCAGAGTTCGGGAGAAAGGCGTTCTGCCAGGTACAGGGCCGGCGCCGCCGCGGCATAATCCAGGGCGACGATTACCGGTGTATTCATGCCGCGTCGACTGTGCTGCTGCGCAGCTTGTCCACCTCTGTCCGCGCTTTAGCCAACTGACGTTTGGAAGAGCCGAGAGAGGCCTGCATACGAACCATGATCACCGAGGAGATAAGCAAGCCCAGCAAACCACCCAGGGCAAATGCAGCGAGAACCCACAGGGCGAGGCTTTTTGGCTCAAAGGTATAAACCAGCAGATCCAGCGGCACCGGCACCTTGTTTTGCAAGGCGAACAGCACCCCCACACCTGTGGTGGCCAGCACGATGAGAATAGTAATTATTTTGCGCAGAAGCTTCATGCGGGTCGTCCAGGTCACCAGCTAGAGGTTAAAAAATATACTTAAAGCCCCATTTGCAATCCCATATTTACCCGCTCACGCAATTCCTTACCGGGCTTAAAGTGAGGGACGTACTTTCCGGTAAGCTCCACAGCATCGCCAGTCTTGGGATTGCGACCGCGGCGCGGTTCGCGAAAATGCAGTGAGAAACTGCCAAAGCCGCGAATTTCTATGCGCTCACCAGACGATAGCGCCTGGGACATGTGCTCCAGAATCGTCTTTACGGCCAGCTCCACGTCCTTGGAGGACAACTGGCTCTGCCGCATCGCAATCGTTTCGATCAGTTCGCTTTTGGTCATACTGCCCCCTGTGCAGAGGTTTTCTTATGGGTTGTCGTTGACGAAAGCATATTGTGGACGCTGGCGGGCTTTTGCGCAAGTTGTTATTTTTTAACGATAATTCTACGGATTAGTGCCATTGTCCCGCTACAAAAAGGTCTACTCCCCTCCCCGGACACGCTACGAGCACATCCTTGTGCTTGTAGCGTACCCTGATAGGGTATTTCTCCACATCCGCTGCTCGGGGATAAACCCAGGCAACCTCAACAAAAAAGGGCCCACCGAAGCGAGCCCTTTAGAGAATTGAGCCGAAGCCCGGTACAGCGAATTACTTGTCGCTCATCTGCGCCTTGATCAGGTCGCCGATGGTACCCGGTGAGGCCTTTTCCTGCTCGGACTCTTTCAGGGACTTCACAGCTTCCTTCTCGTCATCGTAGTCCTTGGCCTTGATGGACAGGGCCAGGCCGCGGTTCTTGCGATCCACAGAGATGATCTTGGCTTCGACGGAGTCGCCAACCTTGAACAAGCTGCGCGCATCATCAACCTTGTCGCGACTGATGTCAGAGGCCTTCAGTACGCCTTCAACTTCTTCCGCCAGTTTGATGACAACCGACTTGGCGTCAACCTCAATAACTTCACCGGTAACGATCGCACCGCGGTCGTTCTCAGCGACATAGTTGCCGAAAGGATCGTCTTCGAGTTGCTTGACCCCCAGGGAGATGCGCTCGCGCTCCGGGTCGATGGACAGGATAACTGTCTCGATCTCGTCGCCCTTCTTGAAGTTGCGCACGGCTTCTTCGCCAGTTTCGTTCCAGCTGATGTCGGACAGGTGTACCAGTCCGTCAATGTTGCCTTCCAGACCGATGAAGATACCAAAGTCAGTAATAGACTTGATGTTGCCGGAGATCCTGGCGCCCTTGATGTACTGGGAAGCGAAAGCGTCCCAGGGATTTTGCTGGCACTGTTTGATACCCAGCGAAATACGACGACGCTCCTCGTCGATATCCAGAACCATCACCTCTACCTCGTCACCCAGGTTGACGATCTTGGAGGGGTGTACGTTCTTGTTGGTCCAATCCATTTCGGAGACGTGAACAAGGCCTTCAACACCCTCTTCCAGCTCGGCGAAACAGCCGTAGTCGGTGAGGTTGGTGATGCGCGCTACAACGCGGCTGCCCTCGGGGTAGCGACCGGTAATCTCCACCCAGGGATCTTCGCCCAGTTGCTTCAGACCCAGTGACACGCGATTGCGCTCACGATCGAACTTGAGGATCTTGACGTCGATTTCCTGGCCAACTTCCACGATCTCGGAAGGATGCTTGATCCGCTTCCAGGCCATGTCGGTAATGTGCAGCAGGCCGTCAACGCCGCCCAGATCAACAAACGCACCGTAGTCGGTCAGGTTCTTCACGATACCCTTGACGGACATACCTTCCTGCAGGGATTCCAGCAGTGCGTCGCGCTCGACACTGTTGGCGGCTTCCATAACGGCACGACGTGAAACCACCACGTTGTTGCGCTTCTGGTCCAGCTTGATGACCTTGAATTCCAGTTCCTTGCCTTCCAGGTGCACTGTCTCACGCACCGGACGCACATCCACCAGAGAGCCCGGGAGGAATGCGCGGATAGTATTGATATCCACGGTAAAGCCACCTTTGACCTTGCCGTTTATAATGCCGGTGACCACTTCGTCGGCTTCGTGAGCCGCTTCCAGATCTTTCCACGCTTCAGCGCGCTTGGCTTTCTCGCGGGACAGCTTGGTTTCACCGAAACCGTCTTCCACGGTTTCCAGTGCCACCTGCACTTCGTCCCCGATAGTCAGCTTGCATTCGCCGCCGGCATCGAGAAATTGGGCACGAGGGATAACACCTTCAGACTTCAGGCCCGCGTGTACGGTAACCCACTCGCTATCTATGTCGATAACCACGCCGGTGACAATGGCACCTGGCTTCATATCGACGGTTTTCAGACTCTCTTCAAATAGTTCAGCGAAGGATTCGCTCATTACACATTACCTGTTGTATATGATCGGTGGTCTCCCACCTCTACCGCGCCTCCAGCCGACCCGGGTCATCCACTATAAACTGTCGCCCCAACCCTGACTGGACTCAGTAAGAGAGACAGAAGTTTTGCCATTTTCAAAGGAGATGGACGCTGATCGCGACTAATCAAGACCTTTTTCTTTCACCTTCAGCATCACCAACTCAAACACATCAGAGATGGGAGTGGCTGTGCTATCGATGACGATGGCGTCCTCCGCGGGCACCAGGGGAGAGACCTCGCGGCTACTGTCGCGCGCGTCTCTCTCCTCGATATCCTCAAGAAGGCGCGGGAGATTAACACTTTCCCCTTTTGCGATCAACTGCTTGTAGCGGCGCTCGGCGCGCTCGGTGGCACTGGCGGTAAGGTAAAACTTAAGCGGTGCGGCGGGGAACACCACGGTACCCATATCGCGCCCGTCGGCCACCAGGCCGGGCATGCGCCGCAGCTCCCGTTGCCGCTGCAGCAGGGCCTCACGCACCGCGGGAATCGCCGCCACGGTGGAAGCGCCGCGCCCGCCCTCCTCCGTGCGTATCGCGCGGCTTACATCAACCCCTTTATACGCCACCAGGATCTCGCCACTGGCAGCGGCGGAAAAGCTCACATCCAGATACCTGGCCACCTCGGTCACCGCGGGGTGATCATCCCAGCTGACCCCTTCAATCAGGCAGGCCTGACCGGTGACCCGATACAGGGCACCACTGTCGAGCAGGTGCCAGCCCAGGGCCTCGGCCAGCATATGACTGATGGTGCCCTTGCCCGCGCCAGAAGGGCCGTCGACGGTGATAACAGGAACGTCTGACACCGCTCAGTGCGCCAGAGTGGAGATCTGCAGGCCCAGACCCCGGGCCAGGGCGTCAAAGCCGGGAAAGGATGTCGCCACATGATCACAATCAAGGACGGATATCTCGCGCTCGGCGCGCAGGGCCGCGATGGCAAAGGACATGGCGATACGGTGGTCGTGGTGGGTGTGAATGACGCCCCCACCCAGGGTGCCGCCTTCAATAATAATACCGTCGTCCAGCACTTCGTTGACGATGCCCATGGTGGTCAGGCCTTCCGCCATGGCGGCGATGCGGTCACTCTCCTTCACACGCAACTCTTTGGCTCCGCGCAACACGGTACGCCCCTCGGCACAGGCCGCTGCAATAAACAGGATGGGGAATTCATCGATAGCCAGTGGCACCTGATCCTCGGGGATTTCAATACCCTTGAGGGGCGCATAGCACACACGGATATCAGCCACCGGCTCGCCACCCACCTCGCGCTCGTTCTTGAGGGTGATATCGGCGCCCATCAGTCGCAATATATTGAGCACACCGGTGCGAGTGGGGTTGATACCCACGTGGGTGAGCAACAGGTCTGACCCAGGCGCGATACTGGCGGCCACCAGGAAAAACGCGGCCGATGAAATATCCGCCGGCACATCTATATTGGTCGCCAGCAGGCTGCCACCGCCTTCCAGAGAAATCACACCATTGTCACTTGTGACCTCGTAGCCAAAGCCTCGCAGCATGCGCTCAGTGTGATCGCGGGTCGCGGCGGGCTCTGTGACGGAGGTGCGACCCTCTCCGTATAAACCGGCCAGAAGCACGCAGGACTTAACCTGGGCGCTCGCCATGGGCAAATCATAATGTATCCCGTGCAAGCTCATGCCGCCGGTAATCTGCAGTGGCGGCCGACCGCCCTCCTGCCCTTGGATATCGGCTCCCATCAGGGACAGGGGCTCTATCACTCGCCCCATTGGCCGTCCACACAGGGAGGCATCTCCAGTCAGCTGTGCATCAAACAACTGGCCGGCCAGCAGGCCGGATAACAACCGGATACTGGTGCCCGAGTTACCCAGGTCCAGGGCCGCACCGGGCGGCTTCAAACCCCACATACCAACGCCATGGATAATGACCTGGCCGTCCTCAGGCCCTTCTATCTCCACCCCCATTGCGCGAAATGCAGCCACCGTGGCCAGCGCATCCTCGCCCTCGAGGAAGCCACTGACCCGCGTGGTCCCCTCGGCCAGCGCACCGAGCATGATGGAGCGGTGGGAAATGGATTTGTCGCCGGGGACCCTAACCTCGCCCGCGATGGCACCACCGGGCATTAACTTGAATTCCATAGTGTTTCTCTCAGGGTTTCTGCTTGTCGCGCTGCGCCAGGATAGATGAAAATTCGTCACGGGCCTGCTTGGCCCGAGTGAAAGTATCGAACAACTGATCCGCGTTCTCAGCGGCCACCGCGCTGCGCAGGTGGCCCAGGTGCTCACTGAAGGTGTCGATAGCATCCAGCAGGGCCCCCTTGTTGGCAATGGCGATATCGCGCCACATGACCGGGTCGCTGGAGGCTATTCGGGTAAAGTCGCGAAAACCGCCCGCGGCGAAGCGAAAAATATCGTCACTGGCATCGGATTGGGCCAGGGCGTCCACCAGGGTATAAGCCAGTACATGGGGCAGGTGGCTGGTAGCGGCCAGCACCGCGTCGTGCGCCGCCACAGTCATATCCACCACCTCGGCGCCGGTACTGTCCCACATGGCGCGAATCAGCTCCACCGCTGCCGGGTCGTTACCCTCAACCGGTGTGAGAATCACCCGGTGGTTGACAAACAGGTCAGCGCTGGAGGCGTCCACCCCACTGCGCTCAGAGCCCGCTATAGGGTGGCCCAACACCAGCTGCGGTGGCATTCCGCCATCCCACGCCTGCCGCGCGGCGTTTAGTAGATTGCCCTTGACGCTGGCCACATCGGTAATCAGCGGCCCATCCGTGCGTCCAGCCAGCCTCGGCAGTATCTGCCGCAGCATGTCGGAGGCTACCAGGGTAGGTGTGCAGACCACCAGAATGTCCGCCTGCTCGATGGCTTCATCCAGGTTCAGGGTAAAGTCATCAATGACGCCCAGCTCCACCCCGCGACGCAGGGAGGGTTCTCGATGCCCGTAACCGATAAAGCGCTGGCTAAAGCCGCTGCTGCGCAACGCCCGTGCCAGGGAGCCGCCAATCAGGCCCAGACCCAGGATAACGACATTGTTCGAAGCGTAGGCCATCTAGAGTACAGACTGGGGGTAAGACCCCAGGGGTTTCAGCAATATGGACTGCTCTTCCAGCTCGGTCACAATAGCCGCGATATTGTCGTCCTGCAGATGACCTTCAAACTCAATGAAAAACACGTAGGCCCACTTCTCCGTACGCGAGGGCCGCGTATCGATGCGGGTCAGGCTGATGCCGCCACGCCGAAATGGCTCCAGCAGGGTGAACAGCGCGCCGGGTTTATTGCGGCTGGAAACGATGATGGAGGTCTTATCGCGACCGCTGGGGGGTACTTCCTCGCGCCCGATTATCAGGAAGCGGGTGGTATTATCCGCGTAGTCCTCGATATGCGCGGCCATTTTTTCCAGATGGTACAGCTCGGCCGCCATATCGCCGGCCACCGCGGCCACACCGGGAATCTCGGCCGCCATCCTGGCCGCCTCACCGTTGCTGCTCACCGCCTCCCGTTCAATATTGGGCCAGTGTTTGTCCAGCCAGTTGCGGCACTGGGCCAGGGCCTGTTGGTGGGCACAAATTCGGGTAATACTCTGCTCGTCAGTCTGTGGGGCCACCAGCAAATGATGCCCTATGCGCAACTCCACTTCACCGGAGATCTTTAGCGACGAATCCATGAAGTTATCCAGGGTGTGGCTCACCATGCCCTCTGTGGAATTCTCCACCGGCACCACCCCGTAGTTACACTCGCCGGACTGCACCTGGGCGAATACCGCATCGATGGTGGGCTGGGGTACGCAGATGGCGGCATGACCAAAGTGCTTGATGGCCGCCGCCTGGGTAAACGTGCCCTCGGGTCCGAGGTAGGCGACTTGCAGTGGTTTTTCCAGCGCCAGGCAGGCCGACATGATTTCGCGAAAGATGTACGCGACCGTCTCACCGGACAATGGTCCCCGATTGCGTTTGATGATGCGTTCCAACACCTGGGCCTCGCGCTCCGGGCGATAATAAACCACCTCGGCCTCCGGCTCGCCACGTTCCTGCGCCGCCAGAATCTCCGCCAGTTTGATGTCGGCCACGCGCTGTGCGCACTGCGCCCGACGACTGATCAGCGCCTGGATTTCCTGGTCTATGGCGTCTATATCCGCCCTGACCTGGTCGAGATCCCTTTTGTCTGCCATAAGCGAAACTACGCCTTGCGTTGTTCGAAATCCTGCATAAAGGCGATCAGGGCATCCACCGCCGCCTCGCTCACCGCATTGTAGATGCTGGCGCGCATCCCGCCCACGGAGCGATGCCCCTTGAGGTTCAACAGCCCAGCCGCCTCGGACTCCTGCAGAAACTGCTTGTCCAGGGCCGCATCCGCCAGGGTAAAGGGCACGTTCATCAGTGAACGGCTGGCCAGTTCCACCGGATTGGCATAAAAATCACTGCCGTCTATGGCCGCGTACAACTTTTCCGCCTTGCGCTGGTTGATGGCACCCATCGCCTCCAGACCACCACCGCGCTGCAGCCAGTCAAACACCAGACCCGACAGGTACAGGGCATAGGTCGGCGGCGTGTTGTACATGGAGTCGCTGTCCGCGGCGGTCTGCCAGTTGAGCATGGCGGGGCACTTGGCATCCGCGCGGCCCAGCAGGTCGCGGCGCACGATCACCAGGGTGAGACCGGCGGGTCCGATATTCTTCTGGGCACCGGCGTAAATCACCCCGAAGTCATCAACATTCAAAGGGCGTGACAAGATAGTGGACGACATATCCGCCACCAGGGGCACCTGTACCTGCGGGATCCAGAAATACTCCACACCGCCAATGGTTTCATTGGGGGTGTAGTGCAGGTAGGCCGCATCTGCGCCCAACTGCCAGCTATCCTGTGGCGGTATGGTGGAGAAGTTTGTATCTTCAGAAGACGCTGCCACATTAACGTCGCAGTAACGCTTCGCCTCGGCGATGGCCTTTTTGGACCACTGACCGGTGTTGACGTAGTCGGCGGCGCCCTTGTCGCCGAGCAGGTTCAGCGGCACGGCAGAAAACTGCGTGCTCGCACCTCCTTGCAGGAACAGCACGGCATAATCGTCGGATATGCCCAGCAAATCACGCAGGGTCTGCTCGGCGCGGTGCGCCACACCCACGACCTCAGGGCCGCGGTGGCTCATTTCCATCAGGGACAGGCCCTTGCCATGCCAGTCCAGCATTTCATCGCGGGCGATTTCCAGCACCGACTCGGGCAGAGAGGCCGGCCCGGCGCAAAAGTTGTAACAACGGGTCATTGTGCTTGTTTCCTTTGAATCTGGAACAACGGCGTACTGCTACTGCGTGTCGCCGTCTTCTGTTTCATTTTCGAACACCACCTCGGGCGCCGGTTCATCGATGCGCTCTACGCCCACCAGGTGCTCTCCTGCTTTGGTGCGTATGACGCGCACGCCCTGTGTATTGCGACCCAGCACCGACACTTCGTCGGTACGGGTTCTTACCAGGGTGCCCTGATTGGAGATCAACATCAGCTCGTCGCCCTCAAATACCTGCACCGCACCGACCAGCTTGCCGTTACGGTCACTGGTAGACATGGCAATGACACCCTTGTTGCCGCGACCCTTGGTGGGGAAATCCTCAATTGCGGTGCGCTTGCCGTAGCCGTTCTCACTGACGGTGAGCACCTTGCCATCTGCCTGCGGAATAATCAGCGAGATCATGCTGTGGCCGTCGCCCAGGCGAATACCGCGCACGCCTCTGGCAGTACGACCCATGGCGCGCACATCTTCCTCTTTAAAACGCACCGCTTTACCCTCACTGCTGAACAGCATGACATCGCAGTCGCCTACAGTGATGGCGGTGCCCACCAGCACATCACCCTCGTCCAACTCCAGGGCGCGCAGGCCTACACTGCGCTGGCGAGAGAAATTCGTCAGGGCGGTTTTCTTGACCGTGCCATTGGCGGTTGCCATAAAGATGTAGTGCCCTTCGGTGTACCCCTCCACCGGCAGAATGGATGTCACCCGCTCACCCTCTTCCAGCGGCAACAGGTTGACCATGGGCCGGCCGCGGGAGTTCCGCCCCGCCAGCGGTATCTGGTACACCTTCAGCCAGTAAACCTTACCCAGGTTGGAGAAGCACAGAATGGTGGCGTGGGTGCTGGCGATCAGCAGGTGCTCGACAAAATCCTCGTCTTTAACCGCGGTGGCGGACTTACCCATGCCGCCACGACGCTGGGCCTGGTAGTCGGTCAGGGGTTGGGTCTTGGCGTAGCCCCCGTGGGAAATGGTGACCACCCTATCCTCTTCGGTGATCAGGTCTTCCACCGTCAGGTCGTGCTGGGACGCGGTAATTTCAGTGCGGCGCTCATCACCGTACTCGGCGACGATTTCTTCCAGCTCCTCACGGATCACCAGCTTCAAACGCTCCGAATCACCCAGGATATCGAGAAAATCAGCGATTTCACGCAACCGCTCCTGATATTCGTTCAGCAGTTTTTCATGTTCCAGCCCGGTCAGGCGATGCAGGCGCAGATCCAGGATAGCCTGGGCCTGTACCGGCGACAGGTAATATTTGCCGTCACGCAGTCCGTACCGGGGATCCAGGTCATCCGGGCGGCAGGTGTCACTGCCCGCGCGCTCCAGCATGCCGGTGACTTCGCCGGAGGCCCAGGACTGCGCCAGTAATTTCTCCCTGGCTTCAGATGAGCTGGCAGATGCCTTGATCAGCGCGATGACCGGGTCGATATTGGTCAGCGCGATCGCCAGGCCTTCCAGGATATGGCCGCGTTCGCGTGCCTTGCGCAGCAGGTACACGGTGCGCCGCGTCACCACTTCACGGCGATGGCGGATGAAAGCTTCCAGGAACTCCTTGAGATTCAGGATCTTCGGCTGACCATCGACCAGCGCCACCATGTTAATGCCGAACACGGACTGCAGTCCGGTCTGGGCATAGAGATTGTTAAGCACCACATCGCCGATTTCGCCACGGCGCAGTTCAATGACAACACGCATGCCGTCCTTGTCGGACTCGTCGCGCAGTTCGGTAATGCCCTCTATCTTCTTGTCCTTGACCAGCTCTGCGATGCGCTCGATCAGGCGGGCCTTATTCAACTGGTAGGGCAGTTCGTGAATAAGGATGATGTCCTTGCCCCGCTTTTCATCCTGTATCACTTCCGCCCGCGCCCGCACATAGATGCGGCCGCGGCCGGTGCGGTAGGCCTGGATGATGCCCGCGCGGCCATTGATGATGCCTGCGGTGGGAAAATCAGGGCCCGGAATGTGCTCCATCAGCTCATCGACCGTCAGTTCGGGGTTGCTGATTAAAGCCAGGCAGCCACTGATCACCTCATTGATGTTATGCGGCGGGATATTGGTCGCCATACCCACGGCGATGCCGGAAGAACCGTTGATCAACAGGTTGGGCACCCGGGTGGGCATCACCGCGGGAATACGCTCGGTGCCGTCGTAGTTGTCTACGAAGTCCACCGTCTCCTTGTCCAGATCCGCCAGTATCGAATGGGCGATCTTGCGCATCCGAATCTCGGTATACCGCATGGCGGCGGCCGAATCCCCGTCCACCGAACCAAAGTTACCCTGGCCATCCACCAGCATATAGCGCAGTGAAAATGGCTGGGCCATGCGCACTATGGCTTCATACACCGCGGAATCGCCGTGGGGATGGTATTTACCGATAACATCGCCCACTACACGGGCCGATTTTTTGTAGGCCTTGTTCCAGTCGTTGTTGAGCTCGTTCATGGCGAACAGGATGCGCCTGTGCACGGGCTTGAGACCGTCTCGCACATCGGGCAGGGCCCTTCCTACGATCACACTCATGGCGTAATCGAGGTAGGACTGCTTCATCTCGTCCTCGATATTGACGGGAAGAATTTCTTTGGCTATTTCACCCATGTACAACGGTTTCCTTGAGTACCTACGAAATGGCTTTCACGACAGCGGCCAAGCCTCTATAACGGGCTCTTCAAAGCCGCACAGACAGTATTGCGCGCGCCTGAAAACAAACCGCCGATTATACGGGAAGATGACCCCTTCTCGCCATATTTTTGCAGAATTTCGCCGCAATTCAGGTAGCTCCGGCAGATATTCAGCCGGCTCTGGCGGTTTTGCGGTTATACTTCTGCGCGGACTCCAAACTTCCAACATAACGGCCGTCAACTGGCGGTTTTTTGACCAGATGCAGACACCTGAGGGAACCCGAATCACGCCCCATGAGCGCGCTACCACAAACCGCTGATATGCTGCTTCATCCGGACTGGGTGGTACCGGTGGTACCCCGCGGCGCAATGCTGGAAAACTACAGTATCGCCCTGACCAACGACCGCATCACAGCCCTGCTACCGCGCCGCGAAGCCGAGGAAATTGACGCCCGACAGGTCTTGGAATTACCCGGGCACGCCCTGCTGCCCGGCCTGATCAACTGCCACGGCCACGCCGCCATGAGCCTGTTGCGCGGCTATGCGGACGACCTGGCCCTGATGCCCTGGCTGGAGCAGCATATCTGGCCCGCCGAGGCCGCCCATGCCAGCAGCCAATTCGTGCGCGATGGGACCGAACTGGCCATCGCCGAAATGATCCGCTCGGGCACCACGACTTTCAGCGATATGTACTTTTTCCCCGATAGTTGCGCCGCCACCGCGGAGCGCCTGGGCATGCGCTGCCAGATCACCTTCCCGGTCCTGGACTTTCCCACCGCCTGGGCCCGTGACGCGGATGAATACATCAGCAAGGGGACTGGCCCTGCGCGACGACATCAAACACAGTGCGCTGGTGTCGCTGGGGTTTGGCCCCCATGCGCCCTATACCGTATCGGAAGCCAACCTGGTGAAAGTGGCCATACTGGCGGCAGAACTGGATGTGGCGGTACAAATCCACCTGCACGAGACGGCCGGTGAAGTGCTGCTGGCCGTTGAACAAAATGGCGAGCGGCCATTGGACACGCTGCACCGACTGGGCCTGCTCGGCCCCAGGACCCAATGCGTGCACATGACCGATCTGGGAGACCAGGATATCGCCCTGCTGGCGGCCACCGGCGCGCATGTGGTGCACTGCCCGCAATCCAATATGAAACTGGCCTCCGGCACCTGCCCGGTGAGCAAGCTGATGAGTGCGGGCGTCAACGTGGCCCTGGGCACCGACAGCGCCGCCAGCAACAACGACCTCAACCTGTTCAGCGAGATAAAGACCGCAGCCTTGCTGGCCAAACTGCAATCGGGAGATGCCACCGCGCTGCCCGCCGCTGATGCCCTGGCCATGGCGACCATCAACGGCGCCCGGGCACTGGGCATGGAAAACAGCATAGGCAGCCTGGAGGTGGGCAAACAGGCGGACCTGATCGCCGTGGATCTGGGCGGCCCCGAATCCCAGCCCCTTTACAACCCTCTGTCACAGCTGGTATACGCCTGCAATGGCAGCCAGGTAAGCCACAGCTGGATTGCCGGCGAGATGGTAATGGAGCAACGACAACTCACCCACATTGACCTGCCCGCCCTGGCGGCACGTACCCGGGCCTGGCAGCAGCGAATCGCCGCTACAGCGAACCTGCAGGAATGACCAATAGTGCCCCGCCAATGCGCTTTCCGCAAAACCTGAAAGCCGTCATTTTCGACCTGGACGGCACACTGGTAGACACCGCTGACGAATTCGTACCCGTGGTCCAGGCCCTGCGGGCTGAGCACGGCCATGGGGAAATGGATCCGCAACGCATCCGCGCCTCGGTCTCCAACGGCGCCCGGGCACTGGTCAGCCTGGGACTGGATATGAGCGAGGACGCCCCGCAGTTCGAGAGCAAACGCCTGCGCCTGCTGGAGTTGTACAGCGAGGTGCTGGGCAGCATCGCCAGGCCCTATCCGGGTATAGAGACGCTGCTGGGCGAACTGCACAAAAGGGGCATCGCCTGGGGCATTTCGACCAACAAACCACGGCTCTACACCGAGCCACTGCTGCAGCGCCTGAACATACAGCCACAAGCCGGCAGTGTGGTGTGCCCCGATGACGTGACCGAGCGCAAACCGCACCCAGAGTCTCTTTACCTCAACTGCACAGAGCTGAACTGCTCGCCCGGTGAGGCCATTTACGTGGGCGACCACCTGCGCGACATCGAGGCGGGACGACGCGCCGGTATGTACACCATTGCGGCCACCTACGGCTATATAGAACCGGACGACGACCCCTACAACTGGGGCGCCGACGCTCATGCCGCGAGCAGCACCGAGTTACTCAGTTTGATCCTGGGCCAGTAGAGATAGAGAGCACAACATGGAAATACTAACCGCCCCAGCTGATTATGCACCCCGGGCTGACCTGCTAGGCGGCAAGACCATTGTTGTCACCGGCGCCGGCGACGGTATCGGCCGGGCTGCAGCCCTGCGCTACGCCCGACACGGCGCAACCGTCATTTTGCTGGGCCGAACGGGCAGCAAGCTTGAAGCTGTGTATGACGAGATAGAGGCAGCGGCGGGCCCCGACCCGGCTTCATTGAACTGGACCTGGCCACAGCAGCCGAAGAAAACTACCAGACCCTGGCCAATAACCTGGCCACCGAGTTTCCTCACCTGGACGGTCTCCTGCATAACGCCAGTATCCTGGGGGACCGACGGCCGATTGAAAGCGCCGGCTACGCCACCTGGCAGGAAGTTATGCAGGTCAACGTCAACGCCCAGTTTCTGCTGACGCGCTACCTGTTACCCCAACTGCAGGTTGCACCCGCGGCCTCCATCATTTTCACCTCATCGGGGGTGGGACGCACGGGCAGAGCCTACTGGGGTGCCTACGCGGTATCCAAGTTCGCCACTGAGGGTTTTATGCAGGTGCTGGCCGACGAGCTGGAAAACACCTCGAAGGTGCGCGTAAACAGCCTCAACCCCGGGGGCGACCAACACCAGCATGCGCAGAACCGCCTACCCGGCGGAAACGCCCACCAGCAACCCCTGCTCCGCAAGACATTATGTCGGCTTATCTTTTTTTGATGGGGAGATGACAGCGCCGGGATCACCGGCCAGGCGTTCGACGCGCAGTAATATTCTTGGCGTCCCGTTCTTTGGCTATTTCTCGCCGCCGAGCCTACATGGATGTACTTGTGGCGTGTCCTGGAAAGCTAAAACACGTAATCACAGCGGCCGATCAATAAAAACTCAGGTTTGACGCCGTGCACGTGAAGGCGCACGACCCCTGCGCTTGTTGAACTGGCGCTCCATCACCTCGCGCTCTTTGGCCGTGCCGCGCTTCATGTCCTTGATCGGCAGCCCCGCCATGCGGTACAGGCTCTTGATCTCTTTCAGCTCCAGCTCCACCCACTGCCCCTGCTTGACCTTGGAGGGGATAAACACTTCACCGTAGCGCACCCGCTTGAGGCGCGATACCGTGAGGCCCTGTGACTCCCACAGGCGCCGCACCTCACGGTTACGGCCTTCCATAAGCACCACATAGAACCAGTGGTTGATGCCGTCACCGCCGCCATCCTGGATGTCGGCAAAGCGTGCGACACCGTCTTCCAGCATCACGCCCTCGATCATGCGCTGCAGCATTTCTTCGCGCACATTGCCCATAACCCGAACCATATATTCACGTTCGATATTGGAGGACGGGTGCATCAGGGCGTTGGCCAGGTCGCCATCGGTGGTGAACAGCAACAGACCGGATGTATTGAAATCCAGGCGCCCTATGGAGATCCAGCGGCCTGACTTCAGCTTTGGCAGGCGCTGAAATACCGTGCGACGCCCCTGTGGATCGCTGCGGGTGCAGACCTCGCCGGCGGGTTTGTGATAGAGAATACAGCGGGCTTGTTGGGCGGGCTCCCGCGCCAGCGCCTTGCCATCCACGGCGATGTTGGCGCGGTCGTCTACCCGGTCACCCAGGCTGGCCGCCTTGCCATTGACCACTACGCGCCCCTCTTCTATCCAGCGCTCCATTTCGCGGCGGGATCCGAGGCCGGTGCGGGCCAATACTTTTTGCAGTTTTTCGCCCGCTTTGGTCACCGGCTTCGCCGGCTCCTTTGTCGCAGGACCCTTGCGGGGTCTCTTGGCCATGTCAGTTTTCCGTCAGGCCTGGGATTCTGGCTTGGTAGACTCTACGCCAGCGTACTCGTCCTCAGTCTCGCCATCCTCCAACTGCACTTCCTCACTGTCGGGCTCGGATTCGGGCGCAGCCGCTTCCGGCGCCACGTCTGACGCCTGTTCCTTCTGCTCCACAAAGTCCGCAGAAGCTGCGCGGGACTGGAGCTCATCCGCGGCCTCGGACAGGGTTACCGGCGGTGCAGACACCTCTGCCAGTGGCGGCGTGTGCTCGGTGCCACCAACGACGGTCAATTCCGGCACATCTACGCCGCCCGCGGTATCACTGCCAGCTTCTTTTGTTAAGGGCTCGCTGAAACCAAGCTCCGCGTTCAGCGTCTCCAGGTCACGAATTTCCGCCAGCGCAGGCAGCTGGTCCAGGCTTTTAAGGTTGAAATAGTCCAGAAACTGGCGCGTGGTGGCATACATGGCGGGCCGGCCCGGTACATCCCGGTGCCCCACCACACGTATCCACTCCCGTTCATGTAAGGTTTTGATGATATTGGAGCTCACCGCAACGCCGCGTATTTCCTCGATCTCACCGCGGGTGATCGGCTGCCGGTAGGCGATCAGGGCCAGGGTTTCCAGCAGTGCCCGGGAGTACTTCTGCGGCCGCTCATGCCACAGGCGGGCCACCCAGGGACTCAGGGACTGGCGCACTTGATAACGGAAGCCGCTGGCCACTTCCTGCAACTCGAAACCCCGGTCTTCACAACGCTCCGCCGCTTCCTTGAGTGCTTCGCGAATCGCCGTATTCTCGGGGCGTTCATAGTCCTCAAACAGGTCCGCCAACTGCGCGACAGTGACCGGCCTGCCCGCCGCCAGCAATGCACCTTCAATGATTTGCACCAATCCTATGTCTGACATGCTACTCCGACCTTGCCTTAACGTGGATGGGACCAAAACTTTCAGTCTGTACGATCTCCACCAGTGATTCCTTGATGAGTTCCATAACTGCCAGGAAGGTCACGACCACGCCTAAACGACCCTCATTGGCGGTAAACAGTGACACAAAGGGCACAAACTGCTGACCGGATAGCGCATCCAGCACCTCGCTCATACGTTCCCGGGTAGACAGGGCCTCACGCTGAATATGATGGCTCTCAAACATATCCGCCCTGCGCATAACCTCGCCCAGGGCCAACAGCAACTCGCGCATATCCACATCCGGGTCCGGGCGCGTGCGGTTGAGATTCGGTGGATTGGCGCTACCCACCCAGGTATCGCGCTCCACTCGGGGCATTTCTTCAATATCTTCAGCGGCCTTCTTGAACCGCTCATACTCCTGCAGGCGCCTGATCAGCTGTGCCCGTGGATCTTCCTCGTCGTCTACCACCTCGCTGGAGCGCGGCAGCAGCATACGCGACTTGATCTCGGCCAGCATCGCGGCCATCAGCAGGTACTCACCCGCCAGCTCAAACTGCATGGCGTCCATCAGATCCACGTAGTGCATGTACTGCTCGGTAATCCTGGAGACGTCGATCTCCAGGATATCCAGGTTCTGGCGCTTGATCAGGTACAACAGCAGATCCAGCGGCCCCTCGAAGGCTTCCAGAAAGACTTCCAGGGCCTGGGGCGGAATATACAAATCTTTGGGTAATTCAGTGACCGCCTGACCCATCACCACGGCGAAGGGCATTTCTCCCTGCTGCGGCTGGACAATGGATTTTGGCGGGGCGGGGCTGTCAGTAGACTGCGGGATGGCCTGCCCTGCCGGGCTGCCCCCATCCACTGCCTGTGCGCCTGCCTGAGCTTCGTTATTGGTTTCGTTGCCTGACACGAGGGCTACCTGCTTTTACATGGCAGCCAGTATACCTGACTAATCTTCAAAAGGGGTGATATCTCCCTTGCCGACACGCGTTACCAGCGGCGTTTCATCGGCCAGGTCCACCACGGTGGTGGCCTCCATTCCGCAGTAACCGCCATCGATAACCAGATCAACGTCGCGCTCCAGGGTTTGGCGGATGTCGTAGGGGTCGATCAGGGGGAGTTCATCGCCGGGCATGATGAGGGTTACGCTCATTAACGGCTCCCCCAGGTCGTCCAGCAGGGCCGCTGCGATGTGGTTGTCGGGGACCCGTAAACCCACGGTTTTGCGTTTTGGGTGCATCAGGCGTTTGGGCACCTCCGAGGTCGCCCGCAAGATAAAGGTGTAGGGACCGGGGGTGCAATGGCGCAACAGGCGATAGGCGCTGTTATCCACCTTGGCATAGGTGGCAATTTCTGACAGATCCCGGCACACCAGGGTGAAATTGTGCCTGTCGTCCAGTTTACGGATGCGACGAATACGATCCAGGGCGCTCTTATCGCCGATCTGGCAACCCAGGGCGTAGGCCGAGTCGGTGGGATACACCACCACCCCACCGCCACGGATGATATCCACCGCCTGGCGGACCAGGCGCGCCTGGGGGTTGTCGGGGTGAATCTGGAAAAACTGGCTCACGTACGCTTTCTCTCAGGATATGTCATGGGCTGTTGCTCCCATCGTTCCCAGACACCGCGCAAACCCTCAAGCGGTGGCAATTCTACACCGAGTTGCGGGCTGTAGGGACCATCGCGATGAAAATCGCTGCCGATGGAAACCTCCAGTTCAAATTCTGCCGCAAGACGCTTGAGTTGGGTAGTCTGGTCTGTGCTCTGGTAGCCACTGAGCACCTCAATGCCGCTGCCACCGGCCTCCATAAAATCCACCACCAGGCGCCGCAGCTTCATTCGTGTAAAGCGATACTTGAGGGGGTGGGCAATGATCGCCGCACCACCAGAGGCTTCGATCCACTGGGTAACCTCGGCCAATTCCGGCCAGAACGCCTTGACGTCTCCGGTCTTGCCCTGGCCCAGGTACTTGTCAAAGGCCTGGCCGTGGTCCCTCACATACCCCTGCGCCACCATCCACGCGGCAAAATGCGGACGACCAAGCTGGCTGTCACCAGCCTCGGCCCGCGCTCCTTCCAGTGCGCCACTGAAACCCAGCGCCTCCAGCCGGCTGCCGATCTTCTCGCCGCGATCACACCGCGCCTTGGCCAGCACCGCCAGACCCTCACTCATGGCCGCATGCTCGCTATCGACACCCAGGCCGACGATATGCACGGTAGTACCCGACCAGCGGCAGGAAAATTCAATGCCCTGGATAAGCCGCATGCTCCCGGGATTGTGCGTATAATACGCGGCTGCGGTCCGATATCCCGCCACCGTATCGTGGTCGGTGATGGCCAGCAGGTCGATTTTCCCGGCCAGGGCCCGGTCTACAATCTCAGCGGGAGACAGAGCACCATCGGAAGCGTTGGTATGGGTATGGAAGTCGATCAACACAATCTTTACACTTAGCCCTTACACTTATTAACCAGAACGCCGGAGCGGCTCACAGGAATTAGACATGGTACCAGTCGGAGCACAACATAATCCATGAAGCAATTACTTGAATTCATTCCTATCGCTTTGTTTTTCATTACCTACCAGCTCAAGGGCGAAAGCATTACCCTGGGTAGCTGGGAGTACACTTTCGATGGGATGTTCTCCGCGACAGCGGTACTGATGATCGCCACGGTACTGCAAGTAGTCACTAGCTACGCCCTGACCCGCGAATTCGAAAAACGGCTGATGTGGCTGTTGTTGGCGGTGATGGTATTCGGCGGCGCCACCCTGATATTTCGCAACCAGATGTTCATTCAGTGGAAACCCACGATCTTCAACTGGGCTCTGGCGGCCGCTTTTGGTGGCTCACAGTTTGTCGGCGACAAGAACCTGATGGAACGCACCCTGGGCAGCCAGATTCGCCTGCCCAAGGCCGTATGGACCAAACTCAACCTGTTGTGGGTATCTAATTTCGCCATTGTCGGCGCCCTGAACCTGGTGGTGGCCTACGGCTACAGTGAAGATACCTGGGTCAGTTACAAACTGTACTCCGCCATTGGTTTCACCCTGCTATTGACCATACTGACGGCTCTGTTGATCAGCCCGCACCTGAAAGATGGAGAATTAACGGAAAAATAAGAGCGCACTGTATTACGCTGTTATTTCGCCTCGTTAAGCGCCGCTACCAGCACCGCTGCGACATCATTTGCGCGCGTATAGGTAATACTGTGATTGCCACCACCAATAGGCACTAACTTGAGCTGTGCTACATCCTGCTGCATTAACGCCGCGCCACTAAATGGCACAATTTGATCGTCAGTGCCCCAGATTGCCGTTACCGGTATGCCTGCATCTCCCACGATGCGGTAGCGATCCGCCAGATTGCCCATGGGGTAATGACGCACGGTAGAAAGTAGCGCATCAGTGTAGCCACGGTACTGTGCCTGCTGCTCGAATTTCGCCAGCATATCCGCCGGCGCCAACCCCGCCTCCACTTCGTTACGAATAGCTCCCAATACCATCTGCTTACCGAATACATTGATCAGCCATTCGCCCACCACTGGCGCGCCCAGCAGCGAGACTAAACCGGCATCGGGTATATAGCCGGCAGGGGCGATCAACACCAACTGTTTGACTAACGATAAATTCGATGCGGCAAAGTCCACCACATTTGCCCCACCCATGGAGTAGCCTACTAATGTCAGCGGAGTCGCCAACTCCAAGGCGGCGATCAATCCGGACAGTTCGCTCTGGTACAAGGCGGCATTATAAGGGCCGTCAGGGCGGTCGGAAAATCCTCGCCCCAAATGGTCGTAGGTTACCACTTGATAGCCCGCGGCCAACAATGTGGGCGTCACCTGCTCCCAGACGAACTTGGGTGTGCTAAATCCGTGGACCAGAATAATCACTGGCGCATGCACCGGGCCCTGGCGGGTATATGACAATATCCCACCCTCAGTACGGATGTAATCCCCACCAAGCTCCGCCCGAGCCTGTGGATCAAGGTCTTTGAGGCCACTGCGCGCTATCACATAAGACGACACGACCAGTACAAGCAGCAATAGAGCGAACCACTTCACGAAGCTAAGCAAATACTTCATCCAATAATTCCTGCCATTGGGCGCTCTGTATTCAAGCCGGGCGCGTCGCACCGGGGCCGATGCCCTGGTGACACTGGCGGAGCATTTCCTGGCGACCTGCGCCAACGCTCGGGCGAGGATGGTGATGGCGAACAGCACTGCCATCTGGATGAAAAACCCTGCGTTTCCGCCCAAACAGCCCGGCGGTTGTCCTATGATGCCAGCCTGGTGACAGTATTGGAAGATGAGAACGGTAAAGTACTCAATATCGGGCGACGGGCGCGAACGGTGCCGGCTTCTTTGCGGCGCGCATTGGATGTTCGAGATAAAACTTGCCGTTTCCCGGGCTGCTCTGAATCCAGAACCGTGGAATCTCACCACATAGAACACTGGGCGGATGGAGGTGAGACCAGCCTGGAAAATATTGCCAAAATGTGCAAATTCCATCACACCCAGCTGCATCGGGGTTGTTTTGATGTGCGGGTGGAGGGACCGGTAGATGACCAGGGTGAAGCGCAACTGGTGTTCACTACACCCTCCGGGCGGCGGATCGAGGCGGATTTGTTCCCGAAGTTTCCTCCGAACGTCGCGGCAACCGCAAAAGAGGCGCTGCAACACGCCGCTCCGGAAGTAGACGCAACAACCTGTGTTACCCGATGGCAGGGAGAGCGCTGCGATTACGGCATGGCCATAGAGGGCTTGTTAAGACGGGATGGAAGCCTGCATTCTCGCGGAGAATTGGGTCCTGATCCGGCGGGTAGTGTCAGACCTCAATAGCCGCTTCTGGCAGTCAAAAGCTCGAAATCAGACCATCACTCCGGCACTCGCTAGGTCCGTTTTGCCCTACAAATGGACAGATGAGCTATGCTTGAGTAACCGGCAAAAAACGACTGAATTAAGATACTCACATCCACTTTCGACCATACGGGTATGAACTGGCAGGTAAATGAAGAAACTACGCCGAGATACTATCGCTGAAGATGACTATACGATTTTGGATTACGGTTGGGATGATCAACTTGAAGGAAAAAGAAAAAGCGATAACCCATACCCCATTAACAATTGGAAACACTATGAATGGGAGAAAGGTTGGGTGATGGCCGATAATTCTCCCAATATTGATGAATAAATCAGTCGGCTTGAATGACTATATTGTTCTACAAGCGGACATTGGAGCTGTGATATGGCGAGGGGCCGCCTTCGACACAAGGGAGACAATCGTGAATACCCTGAATCTGGTTTTTCAACGAACTGTTCCGTATAACATACTGTTAAGTCTTGAAATTTCAATATCTACAAATAGTCGCTCATGACCAGATTTACTAGAAAGAAGAGAGTTTGATATGATAAGGCTGTTAATCATTTTTGTTGTTCTGCTAGTTGCGTGGCAACTATTTAGAATGTCGAGTAGAGAGGCAACTTTAGAGGAAGCAAGAACAATAGGTCTTCAAAAAGCAAGGTCGCACATTCATAGCCCTATCTTATTGGAAGATTACGCAGAAGCTAGAGGAATCCCTAAGGAGGAACTGGATTCTTTGATAGAACAAGGGGAAATTCCTGCCTATCGATGGCGGCAGTACACATACATTGAGAATCGTGAATTAGTTGTTGCTAACAAATAGACTTAACAAAGCCAGTCACAGCGATACCAGCCTTGCCGTCCCGCCACAGTATCGGTATGGAGTATTGCGACCAGTCCGGGGGATTCTTGCTGAAGATGACGCCGAATTACTTGATCGGATCGTTGACGGTCTTGCGGGCATCGATGAGCAGATCCAGAGGCTGGCCGTTGACCGCGGTAGTTTCATAGATCGCCACAATGATCAGATCAATGATATGACCTTCTCGAGAAGGAACCGATATTCGGCCAGTCTGGCGCCAGGTGTCCAAACTGTCCTGCTTGCCCATCGGGTTGGTGTGATCGGGGATGACTGCCATGGAGGGCAGCATAACAGAGCCGCTGCTATACTCATCTTATGGACTACCCCAAAAACGCCAGAGGATCAACCAAGCACCCAAAGGACTGGACGGATGCAGAGCATGTTGCCGTAGCCCTGGAGTCGCATCGTAGGACTTCATGGTGGAGTCGAATCAAGTGTTTTTGGAACTGCCGTACTCAACCCAAGCCGCCAGCTGAAGGCTCCTCATAAAAACAGAAGTGGCAGTATCGGTTTACACGCTGGCTTCAACGTCCGAACAACCCCACAGAAAAGCCTCCTCCAGTTTCTGGACTGTCTCAGGGGTCATTCAGGAGGTCAAAATCAAAGCCCGCGAATGTCGGTTGCGTGGTGTTAACGGCCGTTCTGTCCTAGGAGCCAACATCTGGGTCAAACGCAAAGACATGCTCTTAGCCTGCTACGACGCCCTACCGAAGCCACGTCGGCGACGCACTATTCGCCCCGCAGAAACGCCTCGATGGCATTGATGTACTCTTCGGAACGTGCGGATTTCAACAGCAGCCAATGGCAATCGCCATCTAGAGGTTTCAACCTCGCTCCCGGAATTTCCGCGGCCAGATCAAGGCTATTCTGAAAAGGCACTATCTGATCGTCTTTCGGATGGAGTATGAGCGTCGGCGCGCGGATCTGCCCGGCTACTTCAAATCCTTGTTCGCGTTCGTCCAACGAGCGAATATAGGCCGTCGCAACTTCCTGGCTCGCCGAACTACGTTGCATCTCCATGAAGTAGTTGGTTTCTTCAGTGGAAGCACTCAGGCCCAAAAAAAGATCTGCGAACATCTTTCGATGGCTTTCTTTTTCCCAGCCGGCCTCGACCATCGACATGTACATTTTGCCTAACTTGATTTGATCGAGGTCTTTTTTCTCCGCATTGTTTACGAAAGAACCGTATAGGATCAGATGGGAGACGCGCTCTGGATGCTTGGCGACGTAACGCAACGCCGTACGTGAACCTTCCGAGGCACCCAACAGGGCAAACTGGTCAAGTCCAGCAGCGTCCACGACGGCTTCGAGATCCTTCAATCGATTTTCTGCCGAAAAATCGGTGGTTGACTCTGACAGTCCTATACCACGGCCGTCGTATCGGATCAGTTGGTGATCGCGCGACAAACGCTGCCAGAAGCTCCTTCCCAAAGGCGAACTCCATTCAACCTCGAGATGCGTATACCAGCCGAGCGAGCGAACGATGGGCGAACCTTCTCCAGACACGGCATAAGCAATACGCACCCCGTCGGACGTACAGCAATAGCGGATTTCCTGATCGAGAGTGGCTTCGGCTTTCGGAGCGGCCACAGGTATTTCCAACGCGGTCTTTAGGTCGGTTTTCGACCGTAGAGTGAACCAGCGCACACCGGTAGCTAGCAGGCCGATAAGCACCGCAATCGCAACCATTCCCGAGAGAACACTCTCGTTCTCGCCGACCCAGGCGAACACAATCTCCATAAATTCCTTCATCAAAATGTTGTACCGCAGGACACCATCAGATTGCAAGTCGTAACTTGACAGCTGGATTAATAAAGAAATGACCGCTTCACGCCCTGAGTAGCTAAAAATCCGTGCTCCCGAAGGGCCGTTATGTAGTGAAAGCACCCCCTGGCTCGCTCCTGCTCGTAGACTGTCTATTGGCTGACGCCCGAATCATGACTGCTAACGACAGGGCGTTGTGCATTGAATCGCTGACCAGCTTGTGCCAACAGAGGCGCCAAACCTGAAATTTTTAGACAATTTTCAGGCTTAGACTGTAGAATCCACGCAAATCAAACTGTCAGAGGCCCCCATGTACTACGCCATCCTCTGTGAAGATGTAGAAAACAGCCTGGCAATGCGCCAGGCTGCGCGCCCGGCCCACCTGGAACGCATACAGCAACTGGTGGATCAGGGGAGGCTGCTGGCGGCCGGACCACACCCCGCACTGGATACCGAAGACCCCGGCGAAGCCGGTTTCACCGGCAGCCTTATCATCGGCGAGTTCGACAGCCTGGAAGCCGCTACCGCCTGGGCCGACTCCGACCCCTACGTGGATGCCGGCGTATTCAGTAAGGTCACAGTGAAGCCCTACAAGCTGGTATTGCCTTAGGGAGCCTCTGAACAAGTCTATGGCGCCTCTGGCTCCCAAAGCTTAAATTTCCCGGCCATCGGGGTTACACTAGCCTCTTTCTTCAGCCACCCTCAAAGAAAGGAACACATTTTGCGATCTGCCGTACCTATATTGCTGTTATCCCTGTTACTTGCTGCCGGCGCCCAGGCACAGGATATCCGCTACGTGAGCGACAAACAGTTCGTCCCACTGCGCAGTGGCGCCGGTAATGACTATCGCATCACCCACCGCGGCATTCCCTCGGGCACACGCCTCAAAGTAGCACGCACTTCAAAGGACAAGGTGTGGGCGGAAATAACCACCGATCGTGGCACCACCGGCTGGATCCGCACCCAGTACCTGATGCAGAATGTCCCCGCCCAGACCAAAGTGGACGCGGCAATCGCGCGCGCGGAAAAAGCCACGCAGAAGAGTGTGGCACTGGCGGCAGAGCTTGAGACAATTCAGGTGGAGCGTGTTGAACTGATCAACCAGCTCTCCAGCAATGACTCCGAACTGGGCACTGTTTCCGAGCAACTTACCCAGCTCAAGCAGATCTCCGGCAACGCCGTGCAGCTGGACATAGACAACCGCCGGCTGGTGGAAGCTACGGAAAACCTGCGCTCCGAAGTTGAAATGCTGGAGGCGGAAAACCTGCGACTGCAGGACAAACTGGAAAGTGAGGACTTTCTGAACGGCGCCCTGGCAGTCCTGCTAGGCGTCATCATCGCCCTGGTGGCGCCCCGCCTGGTACCCAAGCGGCGCAAAAGCTCCAGCTGGGCCTAATATTTCACCAATAGGAGGAAAATAACGTGTTGAGATCGTTTTTGCTGTGCCTGTCGATTGTACTGTCACCGGCTCTGGTCGCCGGAGAAAATAACCTGCCCAACCCCCAGGTCGTGATCAAAACCAGCGATGGTGATATCACCCTGCGCCTGTTTCGAGACAAGGCACCCGTGACCGTAGAAAACTTCCTGAACTATGTGGACAGCGGCTACTATAACGGCACCATCTTCCACCGGGTAATTTCCAACTTTATGATCCAGGGCGGCGGTTTTCTGCCGGACATGTCGCAGAAAGCCACAGAGGACCCTATTGTCAACGAATCGAAAAATCGTTTGCACAATACCCGCGGCACTATCGCCATGGCCCGCACCAACGACCCGCATTCAGCCACCTCCCAGTTCTTTATCAACCAGCGCACCAACCTGGCACTGGACTGGGCGCCCGGGAAAGAGGGATATACCGTTTTTGGCGAGGTAGTCCAGGGCATGGATATTGTCGACTTCATCGCGTCCGCCCCCACTGGCAAGATTGGCCCGATGGGTGACGTCCCTGTTCAACCAATCATGATCAAAGAGCTTGTACGCGTCGGCCTATGATCGCGCTCAGCGTCAATCTCAACAAAATTGCGCTGATCCGCAACTCACGGGACACCACCAACCCCAGTGTACCGCAGCACGCCCAAATGTGTATCGATGCGGGCGCTGACGGCATCACCGTGCACCCCCGCCCCGACCAGCGCCACATCCGGGCCCAGGACTGCTTTGACCTGGCGAGCATGCTCAGTGTCGAGTTCAATATCGAGGGCAACCCCATGACCGGGCCGCGTAAAGGCGACCGGCCGGGAGTGGGTGATTACCCGGGTTTCATGGCCCTGGTGAAAGAAATCCGCCCCGCCCAGTGCACCCTGGTGCCCGACGGCGATGGCCAGCTCACCTCGGATCACGGCTTTGACCTGAAGCGCGATGGCGAGCAGGTCGCCCCCCTGGTACAGGAGCTACAGGCCCTGGGTATTCGAACCAGCCTGTTTATGGACCCGGACCCGGAGCAAATCCGCCTGGCAGCCCAGATCGGCACCGACCGCATCGAGTTATATACAGAATCCTACGCGCGCGCCTGCACAAACCAGACCGATGTTGACACGGTTTTCCAGACTTTCGTAACCGCCGCAGAGGTCGCCGCCGAGGAAGGCCTGGGGCTCAACGCCGGCCACGACCTGGACCTGAACAACCTGCCCCGCTTCGCCACCATTCCCGGCCTGCAGGAAGTCTCCATCGGCCATGCCCTGACCGTGGATGCCATTCGCATGGGCCTGGCCAATGCTGTGGCGGCGTATCAGCGGGCCCTGGGGAAATAACCGAATACAGCCTGCCGGGCGCGCTCTAACGCGCCGCTAGCTCCTCACGCAAGCTATCGGGGACGCGCGCAGGCTTGTTGCTTTGCCGGTCCAGATTTACCAGCACCGCCTTCCCCCTGGCCGTAACCTTGTCGCCTTGCCTCATCTCACACACTACCGTCAGAGAACTGTTGCCAATTCTCGCCTCGATAATGCTCGCAATAACATCAGTGCCGTAAAAAGTCTCCGCAACGAAATCGATCTGCAGCGATGCCAGTATCCAGTCCATCGCCCCGGCCAGGCCGTCTTGCCCCAGTGACTCTAGAAAACGAATCCTGGCCACTTCAAACCAGGCGGCGATCGACGCGTTGTTGATATGGCCCAGCGCATCTGTCTCATAAAAGCGTGGTGATATTGTTACGGAGAAATCTTGCAAGGGCGTTTCCTCAGAGTCGTGATACCATTTCTAATAGTGTGTGGTGCATACCCTACGATGGGAGGTCGGGCAGGTAGACAGGGCCTCAGCATATAGGGCGCGCTTTAAGTTTTCCGTCGTTTTCGGGGCTTTCTGCGAGGACTGTTCGAATCCCAATTTTTTGCGCAGCAAAAAATGGTTGAGTTCCGCAGCAGCCGAAAACGATGGAAAACTTACGCCCGTGCTGAGGCCCTGTCTACCTGTCGGACCGGCGCCGTGGCACTAATCCGGACTCAGCCACCAACCAGACTAATCATAACCCCCGCCGCCACGGCAGAACCGATAACCCCGGCCACATTAGGCCCCATGGCATGCATCAACAGGAAGTTATGGGGATTGGCCTCCAGGCCAAGCTTGTTGCTGACCCGCGCCGCCATGGGCACCGCCGACACGCCGGCAGAACCAATGAGCGGGTTGATAGGCGTACCGCCCAACTTGTTCATCAGCTTGGCGATCAAAACACCCGACGCCGTACCAATGGCAAAGGCGATAATACCCAGGCCGAGAATACCCAGTGTATTGACATCCAGAAACTTGTCCGCCACCAACTTGGAACCGACCGACAAGCCGAGAAAGATGGTGGTGATATTGATCAGGGCATGCTGCGCCGTGTCGCTGAGGCGGTCCACCACCCCACACTCTTTCATCAGGTTACCAAAACAGAACATGCCCAGCAGCGGCGCCGCCGTCGGCAATAACAGCGCGACCAGAATCAACAGCACCAGCGGGAATACAATTTTCTCGCGCCGGGACACCTGGCGCAGTTGCACCATCTCGATCCTGCGCTCCGCCTCGGTGGTCAGGGCGCGCATGATGGGGGGTTGAATCATCGGCACCAGCGCCATATAGGAATAGGCCGCCACCGCGATTGCACCGAGCAAATCCGGGGCCAGAATACTGGATACATAGATCGCTGTGGGTCCGTCAGCACCGCCTATGATGCCAATAGCCGCCGCATCGGCAATACTGAAGTTCATCACCCCGATGGAGCTCAGCCCCACCGCGCCCAACACGGTGGTGAAAATGCCGAACTGGGCCGCGGCCCCCAGGAACAGGGTTTTTGGATTGGCCAGCAGCGGACCAAAATCCGTCATCGCCCCCACCCCCATAAAAATCACCAGGGGCGCGACACCACTGGCGATGGAGACCCTGTAAAAATTATAGAGCATGCCGTTGGCAAAGCCGGCGTCCATTACCAGTTCGCCGACGAGCAGGTGCGTATGAGCATCGGCGTCACCGTAGGCGGCCAACAGTTCCACAGCATTTTCCGTCACAGCCACGCCCAGTGCTCGCGCTACCTCACCCATTAGAACAGGATCGGCCGCATTCACGGCGCTCTCCACCGCCGAGTAGGCCATATTCGCGCCGGGAATATTGGCCAGAAGGCCGCCAAAGCCAATGGGTACCAGTAGCAATGGCTCAAAACCCCTGCGAATGGCCAGGAACAGCAACAGCAAGCCAATCAACATCATGAACCCCTGCCCCAGGGTCATCTGGGCCAGTCCGGAGGAACTCCAAAGTTGTAGGATATTGTCCATTAGCTTAGGGTAGTGTCCTGTATAAATCGCATATTCAGTGGCCCTCAAATTCGTCATAACAAGGCGCATTTCGCCGGGAATGTCGACTACCTTTCCAAGAAATGCAACGCGGTTGTGGCGTATTTGAGGGCCACCCTCAGGGCAAGCCGCTAAAGGGTCAGCTACGTTGTTGCGCTTGCTTGAAATATACCCAATATTACTGCACAAACGCGCCTAGTATCTAACCCTTTAGCGACTTGCTGAATATACGATTTATACAGGACACTACCCTAGTGTAATCAATGCCTGGCCGACGGTAACCGAATCGCCAACCTTCACATTGACTTCGGATACGATACCGGCCTCCGGTGCCCGCACCTCGGTTTCCATCTTCATCGCCTCCAGGATCACGATCACATCGCCGGCCTGCACCTTGTCACCGATCTCGACGTGGACCTTGAAGATATTACCCGCCAGCGGGGCCGGCAGGGGCACTCCCGCAGTAGAGACCAAAGCAGGTGCTGCCGGAGCAGCTGCCTGAGATACAGGCGCAATGGCTGAGACATCGCCGCCCTCGGTCACTTCCACCACATAGCTCTGGCCGTTCACTTTTACCGTGTAGACTTCCGCAGCGCCTGCGGCCGGGGCCACCGCAGCGGGCACCACGGTGGGTTCAGGCTCGCTACCGGGAGCAGGCTCGAAAGCATCCGGGTTGCCGCGATTTTCCAGGAACTTGAGGCCGATCTGGGGAAACAGGGCGTAAGTCAGTACATCGTCGATTTCCCCCTCCCCGCTGGTGAGGGGCTATGGATTTTTCCTGTGCCAGGCTGAGTAGCTCCCCCGTCAGGATCTCCAGTTCGGGTGTGATCAAGTCCGCCGGGCGACAGGTGATTGGCTGCGCGCCCTCCAGTACCCGTTGCTGTAGCTCGGCGTTGACCGGGGCCGGGGTAATGCCGTACTCACCCTTGAGCACGCCCGCCGTCTCTTTGGTAATCGATTTATAGCGCTCACCTGTGAGCACGTTGATGACCGACTGGGTCCCCACGATCTGCGAGGTGGGTGTCACCAGTGGAATAAAACCCAGGTCTTCCCGCACCCGGGGAATCTCCGCCAATACCTCGTCCATCTTGTCGGCGGCGTTCTGCTCTTTCAGTTGGATCTCCATATTGGTGAGCATGCCACCGGGCACCTGCGCCACCAGGATGCGGGCGTCCACACCGCGCAGGGAGCCTTCGAACTGCGCATATTTCTTGCGCACCTCACGAAAATAAGCGGCGATACTCTCCAGCTGATCGATATCCAGGCCCGTATCACGCTCCGTGCCCTGCAGGATAGCCACTACCGACTCCGTGGGCGAATGGCCGTAGGTCATGGACATGGAAGAGATGGATGTGTCCACGTTGTCTATACCCGCCTCCACACACTTGAGGATAGTGGCGGTGGACAGGCCGGTGGTGGCGTGACACTGCATATGTATGGGGATGTCACAGGCCGCCTTGAGGCGTGTCACCAGTTCAAATCCGTCATAGGGGCGCAGCAGGCCCGCCATATCCTTGATGGCGATGGAGTCGGCGCCCATATCCTCGATACGCTTGCCCTGTTCTACCCAGGTCTCGATATTGTGTACCGGGCTGATTGTATAAGAGATGGTGCCCTGGGCGTGCTTGCCGACTTGCTTCACCGCCTTCAGGGCCACTTCCAGGTTGCGCATATCGTTCATGGCATCGAAAACACGGAACACATCGATGCCATGGTGAGCGGCGCGCTCCACAAATTTCTCCACCACATCGTCAGCGTAGTGCCTGTAACCCAGGATATTCTGACCCCGGAACAGCATCTGCTGGGGGGTTTTTGGCATGGCCTTCTTCAGTTCGCGAATACGCTCCCAGGGATCCTCACCCAGATAGCGAATGCAGGCGTCAAAAGTAGCCCCGCCCCAGGACTCCAGCGACCAGAAGCCCACTTCATCCAATTGCGCGGCAATCGGCAACATGTCGTCCAGACGCAGGCGGGTGGCGAACAGTGACTGGTGGGCGTCGCGCAATACGACATCCGTAATGCCCAGGGGGCGTTTTGGCTCATCCATGGATACTGGACCTCTTGTGTTCATGCGTAACGGGCTATCTCTTCTTTATACGATGTTGGTGAATAGCGGCGCTTATAACGGCCACCAGGCTGGGATCCTCTGCCGACTGTGCCTGCGCCTGCCCGCGCAGTTTCTGCAGTGCGGCGGTAGCGGAGGACTCCTCTTCCGGAAAGTAGTGGTTGACGATGCGTGACATTACCACTATCGCCACAACCAGCAGGGCCAAAAACAGCACCACGGTGCCCATGCCATACAGCATCAGCTCAACACCCTGTGCAACAATATCGCCCTGCATCTACCTTTACATCCCTGGAGAAGCCGCTGGAAATCGGCCGCCAATCAAAAGTCCCTATGATAAATCAGTATAGGCCCCGAACACCATGGGGAAGACACCACAGTCTGTTGGATATAAATGCACAATCTATTGATTCTGCTCTCGGGTGGCAGGCTCATGACAAAAATGGCTACGTCCCGCTACTTTCAGAACCAAAAGGGTCAAACCAAAAGGGTCAGACTCGATTGATCGACCCGATTGTTTGGGTTGAAGAATGTGACTTGGATCAATCGAGTCTGACCCTTTTGGTTCCGGAAGCAGCTACCTGCCGCAGCATTCAATACTTTTGGCTAGTCCACTCAGCCTGAATTGCGGTTGCGGTACTGCCCCGGCGTTTCTCCCTGCCAGCGCTTGAACGCTTTTACAAAGTTGCTCTGGTCGTGAAACCCCAGGGACAGGGAGATATCCACCATGGTCATGCGCGAGTCCTGCAAATAGCGCAGGGCCAGGTCCAGTCGCACCTGATCCAGCAACTCACCAAAACTGCTGCCCTGCGCCTTCAGTTTGCGCTGCAACTGGCGCTCGGTGATATTGAATAAAGACGCCACTTTTCCCAGTTGCGGTGTGCCGCCAGCCAATTGATCCAACAGGATCTTGCGGGTACGCGCGACCAGGTTATTGGCATCAAGCGCCTCCAGATCCTTGAGAACCAGCTCTTCGCAGAGCTGCGCCAGAGCCGGATTCCAATAGGGGTTCTGCTTTAGCGAATGGTTCCAGTCGATACTCATGCCGTAGTAGTCACAGCCGAAGCGGGTGGGGATGGGGAATATCCCGGCGATATGCTCCACCATCGCGGCCCCGGGGTGCTCGCAGCCAAAGCGCAATTGATTGATGCCGTCGACATCGATCATGCCCTTGTCCAACAGGCCCAGGGGGATCAACAGGGCCGGATCCATGGCCTCCCTGGGCATGATATCCCGCTCCTGTGGGTGAATAATGAAGTCCAGGCGCAACTCGTCATTCTCGCGATTCAGCTCGATTTCCACGGCGTCGCAGATGATATGACTCAGTCGTGAAAAGCGCTGCAGGGCTTCATAGAGGTTTCTGCTCGCCATCATGGCGATGGCCGTGGTGTCCGCCTGCAGGGGTGGTGCGTCACTGGCTATTTCCAGACCAATAAACGGTTTGCCTGTCACTTGGGCCGCGTGTCGCCACAGGGGCGCCGCTTCACTCAATAGCAGCCTGGCACCGGGCACAAAAACCTGCGCGACATCGACGCCAGTGCGCGCGAAGACCTCGCGGCTGTTAAAGCCACTGCGCTCGAGGTAGTCCACTAAAGGTCGCAACCAAACAGCCAGCACCGAAGAGCGGGAAACCCGGTTTTTACTTGTACTCATCGTGTTAGTTTCAAATTCCTACAAGGACCACACCAAAAGCACCTGATCCGCATTGTCGTAAATGAACCAAGGAAAGTGACAGTCGCACCATATTTCACTTGCCTACTATAGTTTAATAACAGCAGTTGAGCAGCACCTGTGACAGGAAAAGGTCCTTGATCAGTTGCCCCTGTAATTCTGGAGATAAAGACCATGAGCAACCAGCAATACGATGTGACACCCGGTTATTACCCCAGCCCCTGGTCAGGCGAGGACGGCGGCCCGTGCCGACTACAGGCGGCTGCCGGGCTTAAAGGGCTGAACATCCAGGCGGGTGAGTCCCTCAGGATCAAGGCCTCCCGGCGTCTCTTAACCGGCAACATGGTGGTGCTGCGCGATCCGGGTGAGGTGTATCTCATGCACGTGGATACCCTGCGCGACAAAGTGGGCATGCACTGCTATTCCCATGTGGAAAAACTGGATCCGGAGACGCTCAAGCCGATCAGGAAATCCCCGGACCTGCCGGGAGGCACCTGGTGGCCGGGGGGCTTCTGCGTACATCGCAACGGCGACCTCTATGTGACCTTCGGGCGCTGGGCACACCGGCTGAACCCGGACTGTGAACTGGTGGCTTCCTACGAATTGCCCCAGGACCTGCCCTACAACTCCCACGTTATCCTGGACAACGGTTTCATCATCACCAAACCGATCGCCGGTGAAGGTGAGACCTCCATCGTGGTGCTCGATCCAGATACCATGAAGGAAGCCTGCCCCCACACGCCCATGCCCGAGCCCTCGATTTCCCGCCTGAGTTCCTCCGGCAATCACGTCTATGTCACCGGTGTGCGCACCATCTACCGCTACGAATTTGATGCCGACAGCAGAACCCTGACCCTGGATGACAGCTGGTCCCTGAACTATGTGGGCAACACTACCCAGGAATATGGCTGGGATCCGGTACTGGACGGCAGCAACATCTGGTTTATGGACAACGGTAAGCACAAGATGGGTAAGACCTCCTTGTCCATGCTGAACTCCGGGGTCAATCCCACACCCAACAATATCATCCGGGTGTCCCAGACCGATTCCTCGAACTACAGCATCACCCCGGTGTGTGGCATCTCGGGCGGCAGTGTCACCAACCCGCCGCTGTATTGTCCACAGCGCAATATCATCGTGGCATTCGATTCCTCCAACTCGGTGGTGCGCGCCTGGCGGCACGACCCTGCTACCGAGGAATTGAGCGAACTGTGGACGCGTCACAACTTTGGCATGGGCGGTCACACCATCTACTACCCCGATACCGGTGAAATCGTCACCTCCGACTACCAGAGCCTGAAGACCCTCAGGGGCCTGCGCGAGGGCGAAAACAGCGTGGTGCTGGATATCGAAACCGGCATGGAAAAGGCCCGGGTGCCTATGGGCAATTACATGCAATCGGCGGTATTTCCCGCCCCCGGCTGGGGCCGCGACTTTTACTGGCTGGGGCTGGATCGCCTGACGCGCATTGCCGTGGAATAAATTCTCTATCAACCGCACACACAGGAGCACTGGAAATGAACAAGTACAAATTTGAATTATCTCTCGCGGCTGTTTTTGTCGCTATATTCATCGGCGCACTGGCCTTTTGGGGCGACTGGGCCGGGGGCAAAATGACCCGCCAGGAAGTCGATGACTACCTGGTTGTCATCGACAAGAACCTGGAATGGCCCGAGCCCATGAAATCCTACATGATGACGTCACTGCGCGAGTGGGGATATGCCGACGATGGCAAGGAACTGATGATGCTCAACATGATGCGCTACCACGACGAGTTATTCGAGTACCCCGGCAGCATCAAAGGCTTCAAGGGCACGCCCAAAGAGTCCAACTACGCCTATGAGCTGGGCACCAAGGAAATCCTGCTGGGCCAGGGCGGCTATCCGGTCGCCTGGGGCGAAGTGACCCTGAGCCGCAATGTCGCCAGAGCGGATGACTCAGCGGCCAATACGGACTGGAACCGGGTGGGCTTCGCACGCTACCCCAACCGTCGCGGCTTTTTCCGCCTGATGGCCGACCCGGAGTACGGCAGGCAATCGGCCTACAAACTGATGGGGGCACACACCAACCTGATCCCCATGACACCGCAATGGGTGGTTCCCGACCTGCGCCTGGTGACCGGCCTGGTCTTACTGATTCTGTTTTTCGCCATTGGCTGGATTCGCGCCACACTGCGCAACAGTCACTAACAGCACCGACCAACAGGAAACACGAGACATGAACGCGACCACTCAACCCAAAACCAAACTGCACCTCACAGTTGCCGGCATCTTACTGGCCGTCTGGGCCGCAACCGCCTGGTTCTTCTACGCGCCCGCCACACCCCTGAGCCAAGCCGAAATCGACGATTACATGGTAGACGTACAAAAACTGCTGGAGGTGTCCTTCGTCATGCCCGAGGGGGTGGGCCTGGATCCACGCGGCCTGGCGGGCGCCATGAGCGATCTGCGCCACATGGCGGAGCGCGATGACGGCAAGCCCATTTACATGGTGAACCTGATGAAATGGCGCGAGGGGAAATTGTCCTTCCCCGCCGGCGCCGAGCTGGCGGACTCCATCAAGTCGGCGGAAGAAGCGGATCTGGCCTATAACGAAGCCCTGTTCTGGGACCTGCTTGCCAATAACAGCCACACCGCTTACCTCGCCAGGGTGGAGCCCAATACACTCAACTATGGCACCTCCGCTGACGCGGATGGCTGGGGCGAAATCGGCATTTTCCGCTACAACAGTCGCCGGGATTTCTTCAACATGATAACGTCTGACAGCTACCGCAATGTCATGTACCTGAAGATGGTAGCCATGGGTGGTATCGCGATCGCCCCCAGCCAGCCACACGGTCTGTTGTTCAACCCCATGCCCAATATACCGGTGTTGCTATTCTTCGTATTGACCATTGGCTATCTGGTGTTCCTGGTATTCTCATTGCGCTCGAATGCCAATAAGTAAGAGGGAAAAGACATGAATCAGCCCCCCGCCCTGACCGTCTACGGCTCGAAGGTCTCCTACTTCACCGGCAAGCTCGAGGCCTACCTGCGCTACAAGGAGATACCCCATCGTTTTCAGGCCATGACGTCAGAGTACTTTAACCGCATCGTACCGGAGAAAACCGGGGCGCAGCAGATGCCGGCGGTGGAACTGGCCGATGGTCGCTGGGCCACGGATACCACGCCACTTATCGACTGGTTTGAGCAACAATACCCGGAGCATCCAATAATGCCGGCGGATCCGACACAGGCCTATATCTGCCGCCTGATTGAGGACTATGCGGACGAATGGCTGTGGCGACCGGCCATGCACTACCGCTGGAGCTATTTCCAGGGTCGCCAGTTACTGGGCACCGTCCTCGTCGACGAATTGTTCCACGATGTAAAGGGCCCCACCTGGCTGAAACGCTGGCAAATACGCCGGCGCCAGAAGTCCAACTTTGTCGACAAGGATGGTGTAAACGCCGCCAACCGGGAGCACGTGGAGCAGGGCTATTTGACAATCCTGGGCATACTCGAGCAGATATTCCAGGATCGCCTGTTTATCTTCGGTGACAGGCCCACACTGGCGGATTTCGGCTTGTTCGGCCCTATGTTCCGCCACTTTTCCCAGGACCCGACACCGGCGGAAATTATGCGTGAAACCGCCCCGGCCGTATTCGAGTGGGTAGGTAGAATGTGGAATGCCAGGGCCTCTGAGCTATCCGGGGAACTCGTCTCAGGTATTCCCGGGGATATCCTGCCCCTATTGGAGGAAATTGGTGAAACCCATCTGCCGAACCTGGTCGCCAATACGCAAGCCTGGCGCGAGGGCAATGAGCACTACGATGTGACGATACAGAGGGCGCAATACACCCACCTGCCGGTCTCCCGCTACAGGAGCTGGTGCCTGGAACAGCTGCAAAATCATTTCAAGAAACTACCGCCGGATACCCGGGACTCGCTGCAGCAATTACTGGAGACACACCGCTGCTGGGAGCCCCTGTGGCAGATCAGTGAACCCCGTTCGATGTACGACCCGGACCAGCAGGCGCCCTTCGCCGTGGGCTTGACAGTCTACACCGTCCAGGGCGCCTGAACTAAATACCGTACAAAACAACATTGGAAACAGACAAAACTACCCGAAAGGAGCAAAGAAAATGACCGACAAGAGACTGAATGGCAAGCGCATCCTGTTAACCCAGGCCGAAGACTATATGGGCCCGGCCACCATCGAGCTGTTTCACGAGCACGGCGCCGAAGTGATCGCCGATACCAGTGACCTGACCCAACCGGGCGCAGTAGAACAACTGGTAGAAAAAACCGGGCATATCGATGTGCTGGTGGCCAACCTGGCGGCGCCGGCCAATCTCGGAATCTCCGCCATCGATATGGAGGATCAAACCTGGGAGCAGATGTTCAATATCATGGTGCACCCCCTACACCGCCTGTGCCGGGCGGTACTGCCACAAATGTACCAGCGCAAGGCCGGCAAGGTCGTGGTCTATGGCAGTGCCACCGGCGTGAAAGCCATGGAGGGCGTCTCCGCCTATGGCTCGGCCCGTTTCGCCCAGGTCGGCTATGTTAACGCCGTGGGCATAGAGGCTGCGCGTAATAACGTACAGATAAACCTGATCGCCCAGAATTTTGTGGAAAACCCCATTTATTTCCCGCCGGAGTTCACCGAATCAGATGCCTTCCAACAGCTGTTGACCCAGGTCCCCATCGGGCGTCTGGCCACCGGGCGCGAAGACGCGCTATTCGCCCTGTTTCTGGCCTCAAATGAAAGCGATTTCTTCGTGGGGCAGGCCATCCCGTTCAGTGGCGGCTGGGCACAATAATATGACTCCATTGTCCATTTACTTTTTCTATGATGTTTATGGGACTAGTGCTCCAACTTCAGCGCTATAGCAGGAATACCCTGATAAACACTACCAGAAACAGCAATGGCGCCAGCACGCGGAAGGCGATATCGAGCCTTGCAGCCAGGGTAGTATTGCCGCGCCCTTCGAAATAGGTCACGGAGATGGCGGCCGCGAGCGCGCCAAACACCAATATCGAGGAGGCCACCATGAACTTATCGAGCCGGGTGAGATAAGCAATCGGTGGCAGATGGGAGGATATGGCAAAGCGGTAGGCAATCAGGGTCAACATGGAAGTGGCCACCAGCCCTACGCGAGGCGGCACGAAATCCCGTGGAATCCAGAACACGGTCCAGGTCATCATCACCACCAGAAACAGCGGTACCAGCAAATGCCAGGTGTAAAACCCGCTGAGGCGCTGTGCCTGGAAGATAACATCCAGTCGACTGATGGTCCGGTCAATCGGTGCGACATAGTATTCGCTGGAGCGACTGCCATCTTGCTGGATTTCCCAGTTAGTCACGGTCAGATGCTCGGCCATACCAAGTTGCCGGGGAGAAGTGACAATCTTCACATCCCCCACTTCATTATTTGAAATAAGCGAAAAATACAGTTCCTGGTGGTCAAAAGGAAAATCCGACAGGTCTGCCTGAAAAGTGAAATCACCATAGGCCCTCAAAACCCGCGTCACACGACCATCGGGTGCCACACTCAGCTCTGGCTCGTTGATACGCTCAAGCTTCCGGCGGTTCAGCAGCTGCACACCGGGCGTCCAGATCCGGGACATTTTCACAGTACAGGGGGCCAGACCACTATGCGCCAGCCGCGAATCCATCCACTCGGCCCGCATAAATACATCGCTGACAAAGCTCTGCTGCGCGTCTTCAATTTCTACCAGGTCATTCATGTAGAGATGTATATCAACTTCCACCGGCCCGTTACCTGTGCGCGGCAACAGCATGAGATCCTGCCCTTCGAGACTACAATCCTCCGCAAACACCTGGCCCGCCAACACCAGCACTAACAATCCCGTCAAAACCCGAATCACGATTACTACCCCAGTTTCGTCTAACCATTAATCAAAAAATGCACCCAGATACTTGCCGCGTAACCAAGCGCTATCGCCGGCGTCCATTTCAGGTGACCAAAGAAGGTGTACTGACCCCGCGCCTGACCCATAAGTGCCACACCGGCGGCGGAGCCGATGGATAACAGGCTGCCGCCAACACCTGCCGTCAGGGTCACCAACAGCCACTGTAGCTCATCCATTTCAGGGTTCATGGTCAGCACCGCGAACATCACCGGGATATTGTCGACAATCGCCGACATGAGGCCCACCAGCACATTGGCGGTAGTCGCACCCAGCTCCCCGTACATAAACTCGGAGGTCATACCCAGGTAGCCGATAAACCCCAGGCCGCCAACGGCCAGTATAACGCCGTAGAAGAAGAACAGTGTGTCCCACTCGGCCTTGGCGATTTTATCGAAAATATCGAATTCGTCTGCAATCACGTTGCCGGTGGGCATATCCGATCTGTCTATCTCGGCTTTGCCTTTTTTGCGCAGGTAATAACCGAAGAATTTCAAATAGGCCAGGCCGGTCATCATGCCGTAGACCGGAGGCAGATGCAGGAAGTTGTGGAAGCTTACCGCGGTGATAATAGTCAGCAGGAAAAGGCCGACAATGACCAGCCCACCGGTTTTCATTCGGACCAGTTCATGCTCCGTTTTTTCGGGGCGCCCAGCAGGAATGGCAAACTGCATGATCAACGCTGGAATGACGAAGTTGACCACCGCCGGGACGAATAATTTGAAGAAAACTGTAAAGTCGAGAATCCCCTTCTGCCACACCATTAACGTGGTGATATCGCCAAAGGGACTGAAAGCACCGCCGGCATTGGCGCCGACAACGATATTGACACAGGCGATAGCGACAAATTTGGGCTGGCCCTGCCCCACCGCCAGAATGACGGCACACATAATCAGGGCGGTGGTGAGGTTGTCGGCAACCGGCGAGATGAAGAAAGCCAGAATACCCGTGAGCCAGAACAGCGCTCTGTAACTGAACCCCTTGAGTACCAGCCAGTCGCGCAGGGAGTCGAACACGCCGCGTTCCAGCATGGCGTTGATATAGGTCATGGCCACCAGCAAAAAGAAGAACAGCTCGGCGTATTCGAGAAAGTTATGGCGAATGGCCTGTTCAGCCGAGTGATTGTCGCCCGCACTGCTGTAAGCAAAGGCGATCAATACCCAGATCAAACCCGCCGCCAGCAATACCGGCTTGGATTTTCTAAGGTGCAATTGCTCTTCGAGAATCACCAGCACATAGGAAAGGGCGAATATGGCAATAGCCAGATAACCGACCCAGTTATGCGTTAATTGCAATTGAGCCGGCTCCCCGCTTGAAGCAAACGCCATACTTGAGCAGAACAGCGCGAGTACCGGAATAAGATATTTCATAATTTTTGCCACGTTGGTTTATTTTGGATAATTGCTTAACACTCCTGCACCCAATAAGAATGAGGCCAATCAGGATGCTGGCAGTCAGGATGCTGGCAGTCAGGCCGCAATAATACCCTATCTCCCAGTCAGCAGCGATCCGCAAAAAAGGTAAGTTTGCCGGACTGAACCGCTGCACGACCATAACAAATGGTATTTTGCTCCCGCCCTTACTGGCGTATAATTCGCGCCCCCGCGATACTGGCACCGGACAGACCATGCGACTGATGCTCGCCCCCATGGAGGGCGTTATAGACCACACCATGCGCGAGCTGCTTACCTCACTGGGCAGTATAGACCGCTGTGTCACCGAATTTGTCCGGGTCAGCGGGCGCCTGTTGCCGCCGCGGGTATTTCGCCGTTTGTGCCCGGAACTGGGCAGCGGTGGCACCACCCCGTCGGGTGTACCGGTTTACGTACAGCTGTTGGGCGGCCAACCGGGCGTCATGGCCGAGAACGCCGCCCGCGCCGCAGAGCTGGGCGCACCAGGGATAGATCTGAATTTCGGCTGCCCGGCAAAGACTGTCAACCGCTCCGACGGTGGCTCCATCATCCTGCGTGAACCGCAGCGGGTGCATGACATCACCGCGGCAGTGCGCCGCGCGGTGCCCGCGGTGGTTCCTGTCACGGTGAAAACCCGCCTGGGATACGAGGACAGGGACCTGTTCCTGGACATCGCGCGGGGCATAGAGGCCGCGGGCGCCAACGAACTCACTGTTCACGCCAGGACCAAGCGCCACGGCTACCGCCCGCCCGCTTACTGGGAAGACATTGCCGCCGCCAGAGAAGTCGTGTCCTTGCCCGTGATCGCCAATGGCGAAATCTGGAGCCCGGGCGACGCCCTGCGTTGCCGGCAAATCAGTGGCTGTGATGACCTGATGCTGGGCCGCGGCGTCCTGTGCCGACCGGATCTGCCGCGTCTGGTGGTGGCAGCAGTGAGAGGCGAGCCGCTGTTTCCCATGCACTGGAGCGATATTGTGCCGCTGGTATTGAAGTTTTTCGAATTGAATCTGGCACATTACGATGCCGGCCACGCGGGCAACCCGCTAAAGCAATGGCTGGTTTATCTGCGCAGTTATTTCCCCCAGGGCGCTGTGTTGTTTGAAAATGTCAAACGCCTGCGCCAACCGGAAGATATCATGGCAATGCTACAGTGGGCTGTGGACGCTTCAAGCGCAGAGCGTCGCGCCGCCTGACCAGGCCGGGCCGGGCCGGGCGCCACTGGGGGAGAATGTCACCCAGGCAATTGTACAAGCACCCCTAATCAGGAGATAATTGCCTTTTTTGCGGGATCCCTCCTACGAACAAGCAAGGTAATCGACGGATATACTATGAGCAAGACGATGTACGAAAAAATCTGGGAGTCACACCTGGTCCACCAGGAGCCCGGACAGGCCCCCATACTGTATGTGGACAGGCATTTAATGCACGAAGTGACCAGTCCCCAGGCCTTTGAAGGCCTGAAGCTGGCCAACCGCAGGGTACGCAACCCCCACAGTATCATGGCGACGCTGGATCACTGCGTACCCACCAAAGATCGCGACCAGCCGATTGCCGACCCTGTCGCCAGAAAGCAGGTCGAAACCATGATGGACAATTGTGAGTTTCACGGCCTGAACCTGTACGACATGAAAGACCCGAATAATGGCGTCATTCATATCGTTGTGCCTGAACACGGCTTCGTGCACCCGGGTATGGTGACTGTTTGCGGCGACAGCCACACTGCCACCCACGGTGCCTTTGGCGCACTGGCCTTTGGCATTGGCACCTCGGAAGTCGAGCACGTCATGGCGACCCAAACCCTGCCTCAGGAAAAGTCCAAATCCCTGTTGGTGCGCGTTGAAGGCAGCCTGTCGGAATACTGCACTGCGAAAGATATCGCCCTGGCCATCATTGGCAAAATCGGCACCGCCGGTGGCAACGGTCACGTTATCGAATTTGCCGGCGAAGCCGTACGCAATCTGTCCATGGAGGGACGCATGACCCTGTGCAACATGGCCATTGAAGCCGGTGCCAGAGCTGGCCTGATAGCGCCGGACCAAAAAACCTATGACTACCTCAAAGGCAAGGAATTCGCACCCGGTCCAGATGACTGGAAACTCGCCCTGAACTACTGGATGAGCCTGCCCAGCGATGAGGATGCCCGGTTTGATAAAACGGTGGTTTTGCAGGCCGGCGACATCGCCCCGCAGGTATCCTGGGGAACCTCGCCGGAGCAGGTTGTTTCTGTCGATAGCACCGTGCCCGGCCCCGGTAACTTTGACGATAACAACAAGGCCCTGGCCTGCCAGAGCGCCCTGGACTATATGGGTCTTGAGGCCGGCACCCCTATTACTGATATCGAAATTGATTACGCTTTCATCGGTTCCTGTACCAACGGTCGCATTGAGGATTTTCGCGCCGCGGCGAAAGTCGCCGAGGGTACCACCGTGGCGGAAGGTGTTACCGCTATCGCTGTACCGGGTTCCTACCACGTAAAAGTGCAGGCTGAAAAGGAAGGCCTGGACAAAATATTCCTGAATGCGGGCTGGGAATGGCGCGAGCCGGGTTGCTCCATGTGCCTGGCCATGAATGGCGACGAACTCAAAGACGGGGAGCGCTGCGCGTCCACGTCCAACCGGAACTTTGAAGGGCGCCAGGGCAAGGGGGGGAGAACCCACCTGGTATCACCCGCCATGGCCGCCGCGGCGGCTGCCGCCGGCAGGTTTGTGGATCTTCGTAAATAGATTGGAGAGAGATTATGGAACCCTACAAGAATCACGAAAGCGTTGCCGCGTTAATGAATCGCAACAACGTGGACACAGACCAGATCGTACCCAAGCAGTTTCTCAAGAAAGTGGAGCGCACCGGCTTTGGCGCACACCTGTTTCACGACTGGCGCTTTAATCCGGACGGCAGCGACGATCTGACTTTTGAATTGAACAAACCGGCCTTTAAAGGTGCCAGAATATTGGTAACAGGCGACAACTTCGGTTGCGGCTCATCCCGCGAGCACGCACCCTGGGCCATTGCCGACTATGGTTTCAACACTATTATCTCCACCAGCTTTGCGGACATTTTTTATAACAATTGCTTTAAAAATAGCATCTTGCCCCTGATAGTGGATACTGCCAGGCTCGAAGCCCTGATGAGCGAGATTACTGCTAACGAAGGTGTGAAATTTTTTGTTGATCTGGAAAATCAAAAAGTCACCACACCTGCGGGCAATGGCTTCGATTTTGACATTGAACCGTTCCGCAAAAACAATATGTTGAATGGACTGGATGATATTGCTCTAACCCTCAAGCATGAGGACAAAATCACCGCCTTTGAACAGCGGCAGAAACAGACACTGCCCTGGCTGTGGAAAGAAGCATAAGCGGCAACAAGCTTGAGCGCTGCGGAGTAGCCCCTCATTATGACGACAACTGCCAGACATATTCAGCTAATGGATACCACCCTGCGCGATGGTGAGCAGACCCATGGCGTCTCTTTTTCACCTGCCGAAAAAGTCAATATCGCCAAGGCGCTGCTGCAATTACTCAAGGTCGATCGCATTGAGGTGGCGTCTGCACGGGTATCGGACGGGGAGTTGGAAGCGGTTGCCAACATCAACCAATGGGCGCAGGAGCACGGGCTGGCGGAGCGCATTGAAGTGCTGGGCTTTGTAGATCACAAGAAAAGTGTGGACTGGATCCTGCAAGCTCAAGGCCGTGTTATCAACCTGCTGACCAAGGGCAGCGAAAAACATTGCCGTGAACAATTGGGAAAATCCCTTGACCAGCATGTGGCGGAAATACTACAAACCGTGGCCTATGCGAAAGAAAAGGGACTGATAATCAACGTCTACCTGGAAGACTGGTCAAATGGCTACCGCGACAGCCGCGATTATGTTTACAGCATAATGGATCAATTGATGAACAGTGGCATCAGCCATTTTATGCTGCCCGACACCCTGGGTGTGATGTCACCCGAAGAGGTGTTCGATAGCCTCAGGGACATGTGTGAGCGCTACCCGGGCCTACAATTCGACTTCCACCCGCATAACGATTATGGCCTGGCGACCGCTAACGTCATGGCGGCGGTGCGTGCCGGAGTCAGCTCCGTACACTGCACAATAAACTGCCTGGGCGAGAGGGCCGGTAACTCATCGCTATCAGAGATAAGCGTCGTGTTGCGCGACAAGATGGGCATGGACTTATCCATTGATGAAAGCTATATGGTGCACCTGAGCAACATGGTGGAAACCTTCTCCGGTAAACGGGTGCCGGCCAACGCCCCCATCGTCGGTGCCGATGTGTTCACCCAAACCGCCGGGATTCACGCGGATGGCGACCAGAAAGGCGGGCTCTACGAAACCCGGCTCAGCCCGGAACGTTTTGCCCGCACCCGGAGCTACGCACTGGGAAAAATGAGCGGCAAGGCGTCACTGGCAAAAAACCTCGAGGCACTGGGGCTTAACCTGTCTGAAGAGAACCAGAAAAAAGTGCTGGCGCGCGTGGTCAAACTGGGTGATTCGAAGGAACTGATTACCGTCGAGGACTTACCCTTTATCATCGCCGAAGTGCTGGAAAGCAAAAGCTATCACCATATCAAACTGCTTAACTGCTCCGTCACCAGCGGCCTGGACCTGGAATCCACGGTGAGCATCCGGGTCGATGTTGATGGTGATATCCAGCAGGCCTCAGGCGCCGGCAACGGCGGTTTCGATGCCTTTATCTTCGCCATCAATAAAGTCATGGCGTCAAAAAACTATCAACTGCCCACCCTGCTGGATTATGAGGTGCGCATCCCCAAGGGCGGCCGCACCAATGCCCTGACCGAGTGTGTGATTACCTGGGATTGTGGCGAGCAGGAGTTCAAAACCCGCGGCGTGCATTCCAACCAGGTCTTTGCGGCCATATTGGCGACGCTGCGGATTATCAATCTGCAATTACACGAGCGAGACGGCAACGAGGGTGTATTCTCTCTGCGGGGAAGTCGTTGAGTCGTCGCTCCTGTAGCAAATCATTACAGCGGGTGCGGCAGCGGTAACTATGCCACTTTCGGCATGGCCCTGAGGGCCGCTACAACTTTATCTCCGAACTCATCGGTATTGATCATCTTCACACCGCTGCCTGGCCTGGACAAATCCGCTGTTGAGTAACCATCGGCAAATACACTCTGCATCGCGCTCCACACATTCTTTGATTCCTCGACCATATCAAAGCTGTTTTCCAGCATCATTGCGACCGAGCCAATCATGGAATACGGGTTGGCGATGTTCTGCCCCGCGATATCGGGCGCGGAGCCGTGTGATGGCTCGTAGTAGCTCTTCTCGGGGCCTTTACAGGCCGATGGCATCAGGCCCAGGGAGCCCAGAATGCCGCCGCCCTGATCACTGAGAATATCGCCAAACATATTCTCCATTACCATAACATCGAATTGGCACGGATTGAGGCACAACTGGGTCGCCGCCGCATCGACCAGAATATGTTTGATTTCAACCTCCGGATATTCGACGGCGACCTCTTCCAGCACCTCGTTCCACAGCACACTGGATTTCAGTACGTTGCTCTTGTGAATATTGTGCAGTACTTTTTTACGGCGCATGGACAACTGCAATGCCTCGTGCATAATCCGGCGGATCTGCTCCTCGTCATATTCAAGCGTTTCTTTCACATAGCGCAGGCCCTGCTCGTTGACGCCCACTTCCTTTTCGCCAAAATACAAACCGCCCACCAGTTCGCGAACCATGATCAGGTCAATGCCCTCACCGATGATCTCAGGTTTCAGCGGCGAGAAATGCCCCAGAGCCTTGGGCAGGAACACCGGGCGGAAATTAGCGAAGGTGTTGTAACGCCTGCGCAGGGGCAACAGAGCGCCCCGCTCCGGCTGCATATCAACCGGAATTTTTTTGGATTCTTCATGGCTCAGGCCAATCGGGCCCTTGATGATGGCATCCGCCTCATCGCAGATCGCTTTAGTTTCATCCGGGAAAGGGTGGCCGCACTTGAAGTAGGCGCCGGCACCAAAGTCGGCCGGGATGAGATCAAAACTGATGTCATTGCGCTCTTCAACCAGCTTAAATATCTTAACGGCCTCTTGCATAATCTCCGGACCGATGCCGTCTCCGGCCAGCAGCGCGATTTTGTAGTTTTTCATAGTAGATTCTCTGGACGTACTTGAATGAGGCGGCAGCGCTTATTTCAAGTGCGGCCACCCCGTCGAAAAAGGGCTTTATTTTACACTAGAACAGCGTCGGCACCATGGCATCGATCAGCCGCGGCCCTTTTGCTTGCATGGCCTGTTCAAACTGGCTGTTGAACTCCTCGGCGGTTGTTGCGCGAGTAGCCTGTACGCCCATACCCGTGGCCAGCGCCACAAAGTCCATATCCGGACCGCCAATATCCAGGGTACTGGCCGCCTTGGGGCCCGGCGTACCACCGCGGGCGCCGGTACGGCCGAACTCCATCTCCAGCACGCTGTACTTGCGGTTGTTAAAGATCACCACAGTCACATCCAGGTTCTCCCGGGCCATGGTCCACAGGGACTGGATGGTATACATGGCGCTGCCGTCGCCTTCCAGGCTCACAACCTTGCGCTCGGGGCAGGCAATCGCGGCGCCCACCGATGCGGGCAGGCCCCAGCCGATACTGCCCCCGGTCAGGTTCAACCAATCATGGGGCTGCGCCGAGGTCGTCAGGGGAAAAATCAACATACTCGAGGTAATAGCCTCATCGACCACAACAGCGTTTTCCGGCAGGAAGTGGGCAATAGTCAGAGCGGCACTGTTGACGTCCAGCGCACCCGAGGGTAGATCGGGAAGGGTAAGAGGGTGCACATCGGGTTCAACGTTTATCCCATCCAGTTTCTCCAGCAGGGCTTCAAGTACCTGGTCGATATCATCGTTGGGGCCGGCCAGCACGAATTCATCGCAGCCTTCAGGTGCTATCGCACTGGGCACATTGGGATAGGCAAAAAATGATACCGGTGCGGGGGCGCCGATGAGAATCAAGTGATCCACGTCCTTGATGTGATCTATGGCCAACTCGGCCAGGTAGGGCAAGCGGTCCAGCACCGCGGTTCCGGCACCGCGCGCCACGCGGCCGGGAAAGACGTCAGTGCTGACCCGTGAGCCACAGGCCTTGCCGATACGGCTCAGCATCAGGCCGCGCTGGGTATCCACTTCACGGCCACCGATAAGGATCATGCAGTTCTTGCCGGACTGCAGTTTTGCCACGGCTTCATCCACCCGGCTGTCCTGCACTGGCGCTGGAGATGCTACATCAACAGCGCCCTCGGCACCGTTGGGGTTATCTCCCCAGGACACATCCGCCGGCAGCATCAGCGTGGCTACCCGGCCGATGCCGGCCTGGCGCACGGCCTCCGCCGCATCACGGGCGATATCGTCCGGCGACTTCGAGGTGTACACCCAGTGGGATACCGGACCGGCAATGCCCTCTATATCAGCGGTCAGGGGCGCATCGTATTGCAGGTGGTAGGTGGCGTGGTCTCCGACAATATTGACCATTGGCACATGCCCTTTCTTGGCGTTGTGAATATTGGCCAGGGCATTGCCGAGGCCCGGTCCCAGGTGCAGCAAGGTCGAGGCCGGCTTGCGCGCCATGGTGGCATAACCGGCCGCGGCGCCGCTGAGTACCCCCTCAAACAGGCACAACACGGCGCGCATCCCTTCCACCTCGTCCAGTGCTGCCACGAAATGCATCTCGGAGGTGCCGGGGTTGGTGAAGCAAACGTCGATGTCATTGTTGATCAAAGTATTCAGTAAACTCTCTGCACCATTCATACCTTTACTCCTGTACCGTCTGTGTTATTGATTCAAGCTGCGGCTATTTTGTCCGCGGGAAAAATCTTGTTGGGGTTGAGGATATTGCTGGGGTCCAGCATTTTTTTCATGCCAATCATCAGTTGCAATTCCGCCGCGCTGCGGCTGCGGTGCAAGTGTGCCCGTTTACTCAAGCCCACACCGTGCTCCGCCGAAACCGACCCCTGATAGCGTTCTACGGTTTCGTACAATAACGTCTCCAGGGCGCTGTAATCAAACGCCTCGGCGTCCTCACTACCGAGGAGAACGTGCAGGTTGCTGTCCCCAAGGTGGCCGAAAACAATGCAGATAGGGTCAGGCATTTTATCCATCCCGGCTCGGACATCGCTGACGAAGTTCTCCATTTTTTCGATGGTGACGCTGACATCAAAGGGAATAATGGGGCCCAGCTTGAAAAACTCCAGCACGTCGTCGCGAATTTCCCAGATGGCGTTGCGCTCGGACTGAGACCGGGTCAGCACCGCATCGGACACCAGGCCCTGCTCCATCGCCTCGCCCAGCACCGTTTCAAAGCTCTCTGCATCGGCTTCCGGGTTGGAGCCCAGGGTCTCCACCAGTACATAGAAGGCACTGCCATGGGGCAAAGGCGCTCTGTGAATACTGCCCTCTCGGGTAATAAACTCGTAGAAGTCCGGCCACATCACCTCAAAGGCCGACAGGGTACCCGCCGTGTGGCCATCCAGCCAGTGCAGCAGCTTACCCACCGAGTCGAAATCGTCTACCGCCAGCAATGCCGTATTCTGGCTCCTGGGATGGGGCCGCAAGCGAATGACCACTCTAGTGATTACGCCCAGTGTGCCCTCGGCGCCGATAAACCACTGTTTGAGGTCATAGCCGGTATTGTTCTTGAGCATCTTGTTCATGCTGGTCACGATGGTGCCGTCGGCCAGTACCACTTCCAGGCCCAGCACCATATCTCGCGCCATACCGTAACGGATCACCATGTTGCCACCGGCGTTGGTCGCCACACAGCCACCGACAGTCGCCGACCCACGCGCGCCAAAGTCCAGGGGCAGCAGCAGTTCTTTTTCCTCAGCCGCTTCCGCTGCGGTCTGCAAAATACAGCCGGCCTGCACGGTCATGGTGCGGTTAGCGGTATCGATCTCCTCAATGGCATTCATACGCTCCAGCGACAGGCCCAGTTCGCTGCCGGTCTGGAAGTGGCCATTGGCCAGGCCGGTCTTGCCACCCAGGGGCACCAGCGCCTGACCGTCCGCCGAGCAAATCTTCAAAATTGCTGAAACCTGTTCGGTACTCTCGGGCTTAAGCACAATATCGGGCATCACCGGGTCAGGCTGGGTGCGCACGCCTTTATCGCCCAGTAATTGGCACAGTTGTTCGACTACCTCGGGATTGGGATCGGACATCGGTTCTTCCTCATATCAGTTGTACTTTGCATGGAGCGGCCTAAGCATAGATCAACCTGCAAGTGCTGGCTATGGATCTATTCGCGGCACCGAATTCAACAATGCCTGAGTATAGGGGTGCTGCGGGTTGGTTAGGATCTGCTCGGCACTGCCCTGCTCCACAATCTTCCCCGACTGCATAACGCCTACATGGTGTGCCAGGCTGGGTACGATTGACAGGTCGTGGGTGATGAACAGATAGGACACACCGAATTCCCGTTGTAATTCCTGTAGCAGATCCAGCACCTCGGCGCGAATGGAGACGTCCAGGGCACTGGTGGGCTCGTCGCAAATAATGAGTTCCGGCTCTACCGCCAGGGCGCGGGCGATGGCGATGCGCTGCAACTGGCCACCGGAGAATTCGTGAGGGTAGCGCTGACTGAACTCAGGCCCCAGTTGCACTCTCTCCAGCAACTGTGCGATACGCTCCTCCCGCGCTATCGCCGACAGTCCCAGCCCCAGGCTGATCATACCCTCGGCGATGATCTCGCCCACGGTGAGCCTCGGGTTCATGGAGGAGAACGGGTTCTGGAAGATCACCTGGATTTTCTTGCGATAGGGCAGCATCGCGCGCCGGGGCAGGGATTGTATGGGCTCGCCCTTGAACGTGATCCGGCCACCGGCGATGTCATCCAGGTTGAGTATGGCGCGGCCCAGGGTCGACTTGCCGCTGCCGGACTCGCCCACCAGGGCATAGGTTTCGCCGCGACCGATGGTCAGGGACACCCCGTCCACCGCTCGGGTGTAATCCACCACCCGCTGCAACACACCCTGGCGAATGGGGAAGTGCACTTTCACATCCTCCAGTTGCAGCAGCGGCTGCTCCACCGCCACGCTCTGGAAATGGTTCAGATCCGGCAGCGCATCTATCAGGCGCTTGCTGTACTCCTGCTGTGGATTGTGGAAAAAATCTTCCACCGGTGCCCGCTCGATGATCTCTCCGCGGTACATCACGGCGACTTCATCCGCCGTGTTGCGCACCACGCCCATGTCGTGGGTGATCAACAATACCGCCAGCTGGCGCGAGTGGGTCAGGTCGCGAATCAGCTCCAGCACCTGCTCCTGTATGGTCACATCCAGGGCGGTGGTGGGCTCGTCGGCTATCAGTATTTCCGGCTCACAGGCCAGTGCCATGGCGATCATCACCCGCTGCTGTTGCCCGCCAGACAGCTGGTGCGGGTAGAAGTTGTAGCGGCTGTCGGGGTCGGGAATACTGACTTCTGCAAATAATTGCAAAACCCGCTTGCGCAGGGCATCGCCGCGCAGCGTCGTATGCAAGCGCAGGGTTTCCGCCACTTGCTGGCCGGCGCTCTGCACCGGGTTGAGGGCGGTCATGGCGTTCTGGAAAATCATCGCCACGCGCCGGCCCCGTATGGTCTGCATACGGGATTCCGACAGGTCGAACAAGTCCTGGCCGTCCACCTCGACCGTACCGTCGGTAATTACCAGCGCGTCGGGCAGCAGGCGCATGGCGGCCATGGAGGTCACCGATTTGCCGCTGCCGGACTCGCCCACCAGGGCGAATATCTTGCCTGCCTGTAACTCAAAGCTCACGCCCTTGAGGATCTCTTCGCCGCTCTGCGCAACCTTCACCTTGAGATTGCGCACTTGCATACGGATGTCTGATTTCGGGCTCATGCGTCAGACCTCCGCATGCTGGTGCGCGGGTCAAACGCGTCGCGCACCAAGTCGGAAAACAGGTTGGCCGCCAGCACCAGCACGAACATAAAGAAGAAGGCGCCGCTCAACGTCCACCACACGGCGGGCTCCCGGGACAGTTCCGAGCGCGCGCCATTGATCATGTTGCCCCAGCTGCCCATGGAGGGATCGATACCCACGCCGATATAAGACAGCACCGCCTCCGCCAGTACCAGGGCACTGAAGTCCAGCACAAAGGTAATAAGGATAATGTGAACAACATTGGGCAGGATATGCCGGCCCAGGATACGGGTGTGGCTCACGCCGAAAGCGTGGGCCGCCTGCACGTATCCCAGCTGGCTGATCTTGAGGGTCTCCGCACGGATCAGGCGGCACAGGGTAGACCAGCTGGTCACACCCAGGATAAAACACAGTGCGATAAAACGGGCGTCGGCTTTTTCCATGCCAATGGAGAAGAAATCCGGATTGAGGTCGATATACACCTGGAACAACAGCACCGAGGAGGCGATCAGCAAAATACCCGGGATAGAACTTAAAGTGGTATACAGATACTGCACCACATCGTCCACCCAGCCCTTGAAGTAACCCGCCATCACGCCCAGGGTGACGGCGATGGGCAGCATTATCAGGGTGGACAGGGTGCCCAGCAGCACGCCGGTACGCACCCCCTTGAGACTCTGGTAGGCCACATCGGTGCCACCCAGGTCGGTGCCCAGCACATGGTAGTAGCGGCTGATACTGACCAGCCATACGCCGAAGCAGATAATCACCACCTGTATCCCCCAGGAGGCATACCAGGGGTTGGCGCTGCCGCGCAGCATAAACCACTGCAAACCCACCACGAGGGCGGAAAGAACCAGGCCCCAGACCAGTGCGGCGGCAGTTTTGACCAGTACATCAGCCCACTTATCCGCGGGGTCCGCCAGGTGTTGTCCGGCGTGCTCCAGTGGCGGGTAATCGCGTATCGCCATGCCCTGCTCGTCCTTCATGTTTTTTTTCTCAAAGGATTTGAGCGCGAAAGGTGCTGAGTAGGTGCGTTCAAAGCGCTCGCCCATACCGTCCAGCATCACATCGAGCACGCTGGTTACCTTGTTGTCGTAGAAAATTTCTCCGGAGGGGACACCCTCGACGGCATCCAGCGCCCGGCGAAAATGCAGGGAATCCAGCAGGGAGATTCCCACATAGGCAATAATAACGGTGAAGGTGACCATGCCCAAGCGCGAGGCGAACACCTGCCCCCAGCGCGCACGCGTCTGCGGATCCTGGCGCAGTTTATAAAAGAAGATGCACAGGGAGATTACCAGCAGGTAAATCAGCGCATCGGACCACAACACAAGCGGTTTCATCGCGCGCTCCAGTGTATCTCGTCACTCATATTGTGGCATTCAGCGAGTCGCCAAGGGGTTAGCAGCAAGACGCGTTTTCGCAGGCATAGTGGGCCTACGTCAAGAAAGCGCAACGCAGCTGATGGCCCCTTGGCGGCTCGCCCGAAGGGAGCCTCCCAATTCGCCCGCTGCCGCGTTGCAGCTCTTGAAAAGGTGCCTACATTCCCTGCGAACTGCGCCTTGCAGCGGGCGAATTGGGAGGCTCTGAATGCCACAATATGAGTGACGAGGTACACTAAGTCAGTCGCACCCGGGGATCAGCCCAGGTGTATGAGATGTCAGTGAGAATCAGGCCGAAGATGTAGAGGATGGAACCGATAAACACCATGCTGCGCACGATGGCGAAATCCTGCGACTTGATGGCGTCCAGCATGTAACTGCCCAGCCCCGGTATGCCGAAAAATGATTCGATCAGCAGGCTGCCCATAAACAGGGAGGGAATTAACACCACCACCCCGGTGAGAATGGGAATCAGGGCGTTGGGCAGGATGTGCTTGAACAGTATGCTGATCTCACTGGCCCCCTTGGCTCGGGCTGTGCGCACATAGTCCTGGTTGGCCTCCTCCAGGAACAGGGTACGATACCAACGTGCGCCAGCGCCGATGCCGGCCACCACGCCGACCAATACCGGCAGGATCAGGAACTTCCACGGCTGGTTTTCAGCATTGAAACCGGATATCGGCACCAGCCTCCAGAGCTTGGCCATCAGGTACTGGCCGCCGATGATATAAAACAAATAGGAAATAGACATCAGCGACACAAACAGGAAAACCGCCCAGCGATCCAGGCGGGTGGCGTGAAACATCACCACCAGCAGAGCCACACAGATATTCACCCAGATACCCACCGCGAACGTGGGCAGGGCCACCGCCAGGCTGGGCCACATCCGCGTGGCAACATCGGTGGTAATATCCCTGCCGCTTTCGGAACGGCCAAAGTCGAAGGCGAACAATCTGAGGGACTTGGTAAAGAAGATGGTATCCGTCACGGCGCTCATCCCCTGGGCATCCGTGTTAACGAACAGCGGCTTGTCGTAGCCGTTTTTCGCTTTCCAGGCCTGGATAGCTTCCGGCGTTACATACTTCTCGCCGAGTTGCGACGCCGCCATATCGTCCGGCGAATTAACCACAAAAAACAGGGTGAACGTCAACAGGTTCACACCGATGAGAATGGGAATAGCGTACAACAGACGTCTTATGATATAGGCTAACATTTTATTGCCTCCTGGCCGTCGCATTCTGGCGGCGACGGTAGGCGATGACTCCGGGCAGCACCAGGGCGATCAAAAACAGGGCGACGACAAACAATGGCCAGGTAACGGGTTGATTCCACTTCACCTGCATTTTTTGCCGCTCCTTTTCATCCACGCGAATGTACTTGAGCATCGCCTTGGATATACCGTGGCGCTTGGTATTGTGTACCCAGCTGTTGTTCAGATAGATGTCCTTGGGGAAGTAGGCAAACAGCCAGACCGCGTCGCGACGGTACAACTCCACCATACGCGCAACCAGTTCATCACGCTCCGGGCTTTGCGGCAGCACCCGCACCTTGCGGAACAACTCGTCGTATTCCTCACTGGCGTAGTTGGCATTGTTGGCACCATCGCAGTTACAGATTAGCGGACTCTCCGGACCGTACAGCAGAAACAGGAAATTCTCCGGGTCGGGGTAATCCGCCAACCAGCCGTGAGAGAAAATCTGTGTGTTACCGGTCAGCAGTTTTTCCCGGGTGCGATTCCAGTCCGCCGGGCGGAATTCCACCTGCACGCCGATTGCGGAAAAAATCCGATCCATCCAGTTCATGGAAGTATTACTGATGGCCTGGGACTGGACGTCGATGAATATTTTCAGGGGTTCGCCAGTGCGCGCATCACGGCCGTTGGGGTAACCCGCTTCCACCAGCAGCTGCCTGGCATACTTAATCGCCTTGCGCCGGGGTTCACCCTCCTCCCAGTCGTAAACATAGGGATTCATCCCCTCAAGGCCATCCAGATGCCCGGGAATACCGGGAGGGATTAAATTATGGGCGGCGATGCCGTTACCCTTGTAGAAAATATTGAGATATTCCTCGGTATTAAAGGCGATCTGCAAGGCCTGGCGCAGCTTGCGTTTTTCCTCCGTGTAGCCGCCGACCAGCGGATCCAGCATGTTAAAACCGTAGTAGTAAATGCCGGGCTTCACATCGGGCGACATGGTGATATTGTGATCTTCCAGGTCTTCCGACATCTCCACACCGTCCGGCCCCACCACAAAGGCCTGGTCAAAAACGCCGTTGGTATTGCCGTGCACTTCACCGGAGCGATCGTAATAGCCCTGCAGGAACTTTGTCCACAGGGGTAACACTTCTTTTTCCAGGTGGAATACGGCGCGATCGATAAAGGGAATGGGCTTGCCCGCGTCTTCCAGGAAACCCGCTTCGAGGTCCCCCGGCGCGCCCTCGGTGGGGAAAAACTCCTCCCGGTAGTTGGGGTTGCGCTCCAGCACGATTTCACTGTTGGGGTCGTTCTTGACCATCATGAAGGGACCCGAGCCCACCGGCCACCAGTCCAGGGTGAGGTTGCGATCGGCAAACCCCGGGTTGTGGTAAAAACGGTCCACCTCCGGCGCAATGGGCGAGAAAAACTGCATGGCCAGCCAGTACACAAACTGCGGGTAGCGGCCCATGATGGTAATGCTCAGGGTATGCTCATCTATTACCCGGACCCCCTCCAGCGGATAGTCGCCCAGGTTGAGCCACCCATTCCTCGGCACCTCGGCCAGTTCCTCGGAAAATTCCTTCATCCCCACAATGTACTGGGACATAAAACCCAGCATGGGTGAGCCGCTGAGGGGATCGGCCAGCCGCTTGATGCCATAGGCATAATCGTTGGCGTGTACCGCCCTGTCGCCTGACTGTGGAAAGTCCGGTATCTGCCGGTACTGTGCACCCTCATCGGCATTATCGAACACGTACAAGGGTTGCCCCGAGGCATCGAGCGCGAAGGCCGGGTGCGGCTGGTACCACAAGGTGTCGCGCAAGTGCAGGGTATATCGACTGAAGGCCACCTTGGTGGTCTCGTCACCCTCCTCTATCTCACCACCGTTTTCATCCAGAAAGCTGACCTGCGGGAAGGACTCCACGCCCAGCGGCACCAACTCATAGGGGCGTTTGAGAAAGTGGTAAGCCATGGGTGGCTCATAGATCTGCATGATGAACAGGCTTTCATCAGAGGCGTAGGAGATGGCGGGGTCCAGGTGTTTGGGCGGAGCCGGCGACATCACCGACTGGTATATCACCAGCCCGTCCGTCTCCGGGGCATGCGGATTATTCCAGGGTGGCTTGCCACAAGCACTCAGCAAGACACTTATCAGTACCAGCAGCAGTGCAATGCCAGCAGATTTTGCCAGCGGGGATGAAGTGGTCGAAGCAGGTCTCATTCGTTCTACAGGCAGTGGTGTCTTCGCAATCGCGCAAGCATACAGTGTTGGTGCGCGCTCCGCACCCTACCTGGTGCATTGTACGGTGCGCAGAGACTGCCCCGCTTTACCGGGTACCGCGCACCACCTAATCGATCCCAAATAAGATATGCGTCTCGTTGCCAATACCCCCTATAATGAGCCGCCGCCTCTACAATAAAAAACGGCCAACATCCGGAGAATATAACAACAATGTCCACCCCAGGCACAACCTCGGACACCCCCAGCCCGGACACCGGATTTTTCGGCCACCCCAGGGGCTTGTTCGTCTGCTTCGCCACCGAAATGTGGGAGCGCTTCTCCTTCTACGGTATGAAGTTCCTGCTGCTGTTGTACCTCACCAAATACCACTTGTTCAGTGACGCCAACGGGCTTGAAGTGCTGGGCGGGTATGCGGCGCTGGTGTACGCCATGCCGGTCATCGGCGGCCTGCTGGCAGACCGCTACCTGGGCATGCGCAAGGCGGTGATCTTCGGAGGGATATTGCTGGTGCTGGGTCACATGGGCATGGCGGTAGAGGGCGAGCCGGCACGCAACGAGGGCGGCCAGATCATACGCGATGACAGCGCTCTGCAAGTGTTCTATTTTTCCCTGGCCCTGATCGTTATCGGCGTGGGCTTTCTCAAGCCCAATATTTCCACCATTGTCGGCCGACTGTACCCACAGGACGACCACCGGCGCGATGCCGGATTTACCATCTTCTATATGGGCATCAACATCGGCGCCTTCGCCGCCACCCTGCTATGCGGCTACCTGGGTGAGACCTACGGCTGGCGCTATGGCTTTGGCGCCGCTGGCATCGGCATGATGTTTGGCCTGGCGACCTTCATCCACGGCCAGAAGTACCTGCAGGGCCACGCCGAACCCCGCGACCCGGCACTGCTCAAGCAACGCTCCGCGATAGGACTCAGCAAGGAATTGACCATCTACCTCTGCGGCCTGCTGGCGGTAGTAGCCGCCTGGCGGATGCTGCAGTTTCACGGGGCGGTGGGCACCACTCTCAATGTTCTGTCGGTGGTAGTCCTTGTCGGCCTGGCCTGGTTTATCACCACGAAGTGCAATCCGGTGGAGCGCAGTCGCATGCTCGTGCTGATCATCCTGACCATGTCCACCGTCGTATTCTGGGCCCTGTTCGAGCAGGCATCAGCCTCCATGACCCTGTACGCCGACAGGGTCATGGACCGCCACATATTCGGCCTGGAATTGACCGCGTCCCAATTTGGCGCGCTCAACGCCATGTTCATCTTCCTGTTTGCCCCATTCTTCGCGTGGCTGTGGACCGCACTGGACCGCAGGGGGCTGGAGCCCAGCACACCGGTCAAGTTCGCGCTGGGTATAGCGCAGGCCGGCCTGGGCTTCGGCGCCCTGGTTGTCGGTGCCGCCACGCCGGGTGAAGCCGGTCTGGTGGCCGGCTACTGGATGGTACTGGCATACCTTCTACACACCACCGGTGAGCTGTGCCTGTCCCCCGTCGGACTGTCGGCGGTCACCAAACTGGCAGTGCCCAGCGTGGTGGGTGTGATGATGGGCTCATGGTTTCTGGCCACGGCCTATTCGGAATTCGTGGCTGTGCAGTTAGCGAAACTGGCCGCTGTCGAAACCGTGGATGGCACTGTGGTGGATGTGAGCGTGGCCCTGGCCAGCTATACAGAATTGTTCGGTAACCTGTTTTATGTGGGCCTGGCATTTGCGGCCCTGTTGTTGCTGGTGTCACCGCTACTGAAAAAAATGATGCACGGTATTCACTAGGCCGGTGTTCCACAACTATAAATACAGTCAGAGGCGCCAATAAATGGCTAAACGCGAGTTCGATATTATCATCTGGGGGGCCAGCGGCTTTACCGGGCAACTGGTAGTGGAATACCTGGCACAAACCTACGGCGTGGACGGTGACCTTCACTGGGCCATCGCCGGGCGCAATCAGAAAAAACTGGAGGATGTGCGCAAGTCCTGCCTGACTGCAACAAAGCGCAAGCAGCTGCCCATTCTTATCGCCGACAGCGATGACCCGGACAGCCTGGCAACACTGGTGACGCAGACACGAGTGCTGTGCACTACGGTGGGACCCTACGCCAAATATGGCACGCCCCTGGTCGCCGCCTGCGCAGAAGCCGGCACAGACTATTGCGACCTGGCTGGCGAGTTGCAATGGATGGCGCAGGTCATCCCCGAATACCAGGCGGTGGCTGAGGCCAGCGGAGCCCGCATTGTGCATACCTGTGGCTTTGACTCTATCCCCTTCGACCTGGGCACCTGGTATTTGCAACAAGCGATGCTGGAACAGCACGGCGTGGCGGCTCGACGGGTAAAAACCCGGGTCGGGCGCTACCGCGGTACGGCCAGTGGCGGCACGATCTCCAGCATAGTGAATCTTATGAAAGAGGCCGGGCGCGATCCGTCTATCCGCAAGTTGGTCGCCAACCCCTATGCCTTGTACCCACAGGGTGTACCCGCCGGTGAAGACGGACCGGACCAGAGCGGGGCTCGCTTTGATCCGGATTTCCACCAGTGGACCTCGCCCTTCATCATGGCCGTGGTGAATACACGGGTGGTGCGGCGCAGCAATGCCCTGCTGGGGTTTCCCTGGGGTGAAGATTTTCGCTACGACGAAGCGGTGCTCAACCGCTCCCGCTACCAGGCTATGCGCAACAGTGTTGCAACGGGTGCGGGTATGCTCGCACTGGCCCTGGGCCCCACCCGCAAACTGGCGCAGCTCTTTTTGCCCAAACCGGGAGAAGGCCCCACACGCAAGGAACGGGAGGCGGGTTATTACGAACTCTTTTTTCATGGCACACACCCACAGGACAGAACCAAGGACCTGGTAGCCAAAGTCACGGGGGACATGGACCCCGGCTATGGCTCTACGTCGAAGATGCTGGGGGAAGCCGCAGTCTGCCTGGCCCGGGACAAGCTCGCCGCAGGCGGTGGGTTCTGGACGCCCGCCTCTGCCCTGAACGGAAAACTGCTGGACCGCCTGGTCGCCAATGCCGGCCTGACCTTCGAAGTCATCGATCCCGCGCCATGGGCATCTGACGCGGGGTGAACAGATTCAACCTCACGTTTAAAGGCGAAATTCTGCCCGGCCGCAAGGCGGAGCAGGTGAAGCTGCGCTTCGGGAAAATGTTTGCCATCGACGATCCCGTTCGACTGGAGCGTTTCTTTTCCGGCCAGACCATAATCCTGCGCCGTAACCTCGACCGTAAAACCGCTGCGGAATATTTCCAGAAGCTGCGCAAACTGGGCGTGGAAGTGGAATTGGTCAAGGTCACAGCGCAGAACAGGGCTGCGACAATCACCAAAGCCCCACCATCGCCCACGGATACTGAAGAAGCCGCCCGGCGTGAAGATGCTGAGCACAAGGCTGCCGAGGAGGCTGCACGGCAACAGGCCGCAGAAACCGCCAGAGAGGAAGCCCTGCGCGAAGAGGCCGAACGCAAGGCCGCTGAAGAAGCCGAGCGACGCCAGGCAGAGCTGGCCGAGAAAAAGCGCATAGCAGAGGAAGAAGCAGCGCGACAGCGTGAACTACGCGAAGACGAAGAACGCAAGGCCGCTGAAGAAGCCGCGCGGCAGCAGGCAGAGCTGGCCGGGAAAAAGCGCATAGCAGAGGAAGAAGCGGCGCGACAACGTGAACTACGCGAGGAGGAAGAACGCAAGGCTGCTGAAGAAGCCGCACAGCAGCAGGCAGAGCTGGCTGAAAAAGAGCGCAGGGAAGAGGAGGCGCGACAGAAAGCACTCCGCGAGGAAGCAGAACGTAAAGCTACCGAGGAAGCCGCCCACCTGAAGGCTGAGGAACAGCGTAAGAAAGCGCAGGAGCGCGCTCGATTAAAAGCCCGGCGCGCCGAGGAAGCCGCCAGGAAAAAGGCCCTTAAAGAAGAAGCGCGCCGCAAGGCGGAAGAAGAAGCGGCCAGGCGCAAAGCCGCGGAGAAACAGGCCAGGCGCAAAGCGGAGCTGGCAGAGAAAAAACGCATAGAGGCGGAGGAGGCCGCCAGGCTCAAGGCCGAACTCGCCGAGCAAAAACGCAAGGCGGATGAAGAAGTCGCCCGCGAGCAGGCCATTCTCAAAGAGGCGAAACGCAAGGCGGATGAAGAAACTGCCCGTGAGCAGGCGATTCTCGACGAGGCGAAGCGCAAGGCAGCGGCAGAAGTAGCAAGATTGCACGCCGAACAGGAGGAAGTGGCACGCGAGGCCGCTGAAAGAATTGCCAGGCTCCGGGCCGAACAAGAGGAGGTGGCGCGCAAGGCCGCCGAAGAAGTCGCCAGAATCCAGGCCGAGCAACATCAGGCCCAACTCAGGGCTGTGCAAGAGGAACAAACAGCCCAACGCAAGGCCATGGAAGAGCATGCTGTGCAGCGAGCAGCGGCGGCACTTGCGCAGCAGGCCACCCTGAAGCCGGTCAAGGCGCGGGTCAAAACCACCCTTGAGGTACCCCTGCGCAAGAGCAATCGGGAGGGGCAACCCTCCGCAATCGCCCCACGCCGGCGCCAACCCGGTGAACCTAACCTGTACAGCCTTCACCCGTTCCGCAATACCCCGGAGGTTCGCGCAAGAGCCGAACAGGCCCAGGCCCGTATGCGGGCGGGGTTTATTGCGGCGGCGCTGGCCCTGGTGGGGCTGCTGCTTCTGGGCGGGCGCTTTCTTAGTCTGCCCACGGTGCCAGTCATCACCGGGGCCGGGGCCATGGCCATTGATGAGCAGGCCGGGCTTCTGCTGCTGGCGGGCGACAGCTTATTGTTACACGATCGCTCCGGTGTAGGCACCGGCACTTTACCGTGGAAGTCCCTGGGGCTCGCCGCCCTGCAGGCACCCATGGCTTTTGACACAGCGGGCGAGCTGTTGGCACTGGGCCGGCTCAAAGCCGCCGGCGCAGAAGTGCCCGACGTTGAATCCTTACAATTGCTGCGCTGCAAGCTGACGGAATCTCTGTGCCGCCCATTTTCGGCAGAGCTGGCGAGCAGCAGCATCACCGGTTTCGCTATTCATAAAATGGATGGAACAGTTTTTCTGGCGGATGCGACCAACGGCCACCTACTCAGGGCCAGTGCCGACGGCTCTGTACTGGCCCGGGCACCAGCCGCTATACCCGACAACCCGGTTATGCGACTGGAATCAGGCCTGTTATTCATGAACAGCGCGCTGGGGCCGGCCGTCAGCGTCTTTCGCTACGACGACAACGCCTTTGGTCAGCAGCTGGACGAAATTCTGTTGCGGCCGCCTGCGGCTATCGAGGCAGAGCAGTCCCGGGTCGGTGACTTCGTATGGAGCGCTGACAACTGGTGGGCGAGCATGTACAACCCACAAACAAACAGCGCCGGCCTGTACCGCTTTGACGAGCAGTGGAATTTTATCGAGCAGGCTGAACTGCCCGGGGAAACCTGGCCGCAACAACTGGCCACATGGGCTGACAAGACCCTGGTCAGGGATGCACACCACATCCCGATTCAGCGCTTTAATGCCAGCGGCGCCCCTGAGGCACCGCTGGTCTCTGACCTGCTGGAATCCCTGGTCGCCCGCCAACAGCGCAACATCAACCTCACAGGAATGGCATGGCGAGTTAGCCTGATACTGTGCGCGCTGGTGGCCATCGCCAGCCTTTTCCTGGGCAGCCTGCAGCGCCTGCGCGCGCTGGTATACAAGTCCCACCGGGAGCGCGGTGCCGACCCTGTGGATGAACATGTCGATGCCGTGCACTGGATCGATCCGTCCACTGATCGCAGGGCGCAGCTGCGACGCATCACAATAAGTTATGCTGTGATAGCACTGGCCCTACTGCTACTCGCCATTACCCGGCATGTCGCGTCAATACAGCTGGCCGCCGCACTGATTGCACTGAGCGGCCCGGCCATTGCCCTGCTGCTACTGAGCAGGAGTTCGGTGGGGAATATCGGCATCCTGCAGGAACAGTTACTGCTGGTTGACCACAGGGGAATGTATCACCTGGGAGGCGGTCCCCGGGTACAATATCGAGGTCCCTTTGTACTGCTTGATGACGTGATGGTATTCACCGGCACCCGCTTACTCCCGGCCTTTTCTTCCAAACAGGTTGCTGACGGTGTCACGCCGCTGGCGGAAGCCGGCATCAGGGTGGATCGCAAAACAGTGATAGTCAAAATACTACAAGGCAGGCACCCACTGGCCCAGGGCGCGGTAGCGGTGCTGGTCTCGTTCACTGCGGCCGCTGCGTTGCTCTGCCTGCAGGGAATCTTTGAATTGAGCCCCTACATTATGGTTGACTAAGGGCGACACAGGTTCGCCCAATTGGATATAATGTGCATCACGGGCGGCCGACAGCCATCCGCTACACCGGGAATACGAAGGGGCTGCGGCCTGCATGAATAAGCAACACCTGGATAATAAACCACCACCGAAGAACCTCAGGGTATCGTTGTTCGTCACCTGTCTCGCGGATTTGTTCCGACCATCGGTGGCGTTTGCCAGCATCAAGCTGCTGGAGCAAGCGGGCTGTGAGGTGACAGTGCCCCTGCAGCAAACCTGTTGCGGTCAACCGACATACAATACCGGTGACTACGAATCCACAATCCCGCTGGCACAACAGATCATAGAGTTACTTGAGTCAGCCGATTATGTGGTGGTGCCCTCCGGTTCCTGTGCCGGCATGATCTGCCATCACTACCCCAGGTTACTGGAGGGCGAATGGCGTGACAGGGCCCTGCAACTGGCCGCCAAGACCTTTGAGCTGACGACCTTTCTCAGCGATATCGCCCACATCGAGCTCAATGGCAGAAATCCTGTAAAACTACCCACCGTGACCTACCACGACAGCTGCGCCGGCCTGCGCGAACTGGGCATCAAGGATCAACCGCGCAACCTGCTCAGGGAATTATGTGACACCCAGGTGACAGAGCTGCAACAAACCGAGGTCTGTTGCGGATTTGGCGGCACCTTCTGCGCCAAGATGCCGGAAATATCCGGCAAGATGGTCGGCGACAAACTAAACAACGCGCTGGCCACCGAGGCCAAAATACTCGCCGGCGGCGACCTGGGTTGCCTGCTCAATATCGCCGGCAGGGCAACACGCGAGGGCAAGGATATTGAAGTGCGCCATATCGCCGAGCTACTGTGCGGCGACCTCGACGGCCCCGCCATCGGCGAAGGGACATAAGCCCGGTGAAACAGACCAGCGAGACTTTCCTGGAAAATGCCAGCGAGGCACTAAAGGACGCGGGCAAAGCTCAGCGCAGGGATCTGCTGGCCCTGTTCACGCCCCTGGTGCGCGATGCCGCGATAAGCAACTTCGAGAATTTCGAGGCCCTGCGCCAGCACGTGAAAAAGGTGCGACAACACAGCCTGGACAACCTGGACCACTACCTCGCCCAATTCGAACAGGAGGCGGTGCACAACGGCAACCAGGTGCACTTCGCCCGGGACGGCGACGAGCTCAACAGCATCGTACTGGACATCTGCCAGCAGCACAGCGCGCGCCGCATCGCCAAGGGCAAATCCATGGTCACCGAGGAGACCGGCCTCAATGACTTTCTGCAGCGGGCAAACCTGGATGTTATGGAAACCGACCTGGGGGAATACATTATCCAGCTGTCGGGAGAGACCCCCAGCCATATTGTAGGTCCCGCCCTGCACAAATCCGCCGCGGAGATTCGCGAGCTGTTTCTGGATAAACATGACTTGGGACCCAGGGAACTGGCGGAAACAGCGGATCTTGTGGGCGAGGCCAGAGGGGTATTGCGAGAGCACTTTCTCAAAGCCGACGTAGGCATCATTGGCGCCAACGCCCTGATCGCCGAGAGCGGCTATACCATGCTGGTAACCAACGAGGGTAACGGCGATCTGTGCGCCAACCTGCCCGCGGTACTCATCGTCTGCACCACCATGGACAGAGTCCTGCCACGGGCGGAAGATGCCACCGCCATGCTGCGGCTGCTGGTGCGCTCCGCTACCGGCCAGCCGCAGACCTGCTATACCAGCTATTACTCCGGGCCGCGCCGCGAGCATGATACCGACGGTCCACTGGAAACACATATCGTATTGCTGGACAACAAACGCAGCGACATACTGGCCAGCGATTACCATGAAATGCTGGAGTGCATGCGCTGTGGCGCCTGCCTCAATCACTGCCCGATCTATGCCAGCGTTGGCGGTCACGCCTATGGCTGGGTCTACCCCGGCCCCATGGGCTCGATACTCACGCCCCTGCTGACCTCCCTGGAACAGAGTGTGGCCCTGCCCAACGCCTGCACCAGTTGCGGCCGTTGCGCTGAGGTCTGCCCCGCGGACATCCCTCTGCCCGACCTGCTGCGCGACCTGCGCCACGAGGAGGCCACTGAAAAGCTCTCTTCCACGCCCTGGCGCCTGGGCATGAAGATGCACGCATGGCTGGCGCGCCACCCGCGGTTATACCATGCCCTGACCGCCATCGGCATCCCGATACTGCACCTGCTCGGCCGCAAACGCGGCAGCTTTTCACGCCTGCCAATGGCGGACGGCTGGACCAGCCAGCGCGACTTCCCCGCGCCACAGAGGAACACCTTCATGCAGTTATATAAGGCCAGCACCAAGGCCTCGAGGAAGCGGGCTGATGACTGATAGCGCCCGCTCACAGATTTTCGCCAAGCTGCGCCAGGCCAGTCGCGGTGCCCCGGCGGAGGTCATAGACCGGGAATTGCAGGCCATGGGCAGAGCACCCGCAGCCGCCCTGCCCTCCCCCGACCTGTGCGCCGCATTCCTGGCCAACGTCCTCAAAAACCAGGGCAGCGTGGATTGCGCAGGCAACCGCTCCGAGACCGTAAAAGTGATCGGGCAGTATCTTTACCAGCACTACCACAGCCATCGCCTGGTAGCGGGTAACGACCCACGTCTGGCGGCGATGCCCTGGCGCGATGCCGGCGTGCTACCCCGTTTCGGCAGCGTGGAGCCCGGCGAGCCGGTAGCACTCAGCTTCGCCAGGCTGGCTGTGGCTGAAACCGGCTCAATTGTCACCTGGACCGGCAAGGCCAATCCGCCCGCCAACAACCTGTTGCCGGAACGTCACATCGTATTAGTGGACAGCGCGGACCTGGTGGCCAATACAGAGCAGGCATGGGATCGCATCAATCAGGATATGGAGAAACTGGGAAGGCCGCGGGGCATCAATTTTATTGCCGGGCCCTCCAGCACTGCCGACATCGAAGGGCAACTGGTGTATGGCGCCCACGGACCACACAGCTGGCACGTCATCCTGATGGGCGATGTGCCGGTAACCGCTCTGGAAGAGGCCCGTTCAATCGCCGACCTGTAGATACCCGTGGTACGCAGTGCGCAGAGCCCGCCCCGCTGTATCGGGTACCAGAATCAAAGGGGCGTGTAGCTAAACTTCTGCCCGCCCAGCACCGCCTCGAACATCAAACCACCCTTGGCGATGGTAAAGACGGCCATCCCCTTGCGATAACCCCCGTGAACCGTGGTCGCATCGTTGCGACCGCCGCTGGCTCCCGCCGACAAACCGCCACCGGTATTGGCCTCGGCGGAAACTCCCGCGGTAATGGCCACAGCCGTAGCCTGGGCACTGAACTCGAAGTTGCCGGAGGTGAAGTCCTTGAAGGCCTGCTCATTTTCAAAAAAGATGATCTGGCTGAACGCCTGGCCGCCCAGTTGGAAGCCCAGCGTCAGCTGCGCCATGGAAGATTTTCCCACATGCCTGGCCTGGGCGAATACACGCCCCTCCCCGTAGGCGCCGCCAATACCGATGCCGGCCTTGCCAATAGTGGGAAATACCGCATAACCGTAGGCGGTCTTGAAGAAAACGCCACTCTCCCCGGCATTGCTGAAAGACTTGATGGCATCGCTGTAACTGTTCGCCCAGGCCGAGGGGCCCGCCACAGACAGCAAGGACAGCAGGAAAACAGCTTTTAAAACTCTTTGCATAACATAACACCTGGTTAGAAGAACGGGGGCCGCGCCGCACGCTACGTCCGACACTGGAGCCTGTACACGATGACCACGACTATCGCAGGCCAGTGCACTGGGACCCTATTTTGTTTACCCGACGGGGTAAGGTCAAGTCACATCAACCAGTATTACGCATACCGGCGGCAATTCCGGCGATAGTGACCATAATCGCCCGCTCCAGCACGTGCTCCGGTTGCCGCCGATTGCGCTGCAACAGCTCGGCCTGCAGCATGTTGAGCGGGTCCGTGTAGATATTGCGCAGCTGCAGAGACTCGCGAATCCACGGCTCACCCTCCAGCAGGGCCGGCACGCCGCGTATTTCCAACACTGTGGCTGTGTCCCTGGCCAGTTGCCTGCGCAGTGCCACGCCGATACGCCGCAGCTCTGCCGGTACCAGGCTCTCGTCATAGTAGGCGGACAGGCCCGCGTCGGACTTGGCGAAAACCATTTCCAGCATGGACAGGCGAGTGGCGAAAAACGGCCAGGTGGCAGCCATTTCCCGCAGTGTTTCTCCCCGCCCCTGATCCAGCGCCCGACGCAGGGCATCACCGGCGCCCAGCCAGGCGGGCAACATCAGGCGGTTCTGCGACCAGGCAAAAATCCAGGGAATAGCTCGCAGGCTCTCGATACCGCCGTCGCCCCCACGCCGGGCAGGTCTGGAGCCCAATGGCAATTTCCCCAGCTCCTGCTCGGGAGTGGCATGGCGGAAATACGCGACAAAATCCGGCTCTTCGCGCACCACCGCTCGATAGGCCGCGCATGAGTCAGCAGACAAGATCTCCATCAATTCCCGCCACTCTGTCCGCGGTGCGGGCGGGGTCAACAGGTTGGCGCGGCAAATAGCGCTGGTATACAGGGCCAGGGTCTTCACCGCCAGGGAGGTCCAACCCAGCTTGGCGCGGATCATCTCGCCCTGTTCAGTCACCCGCAAACCATTGCGCAAGGAGCCAGGCGGCTGGGACAGCAGCGCCTCTGCCGCCGGCGCACCGCCGCGGCCGATGGTACCGCCGCGACCGTGAAACAGGGTCAGCTTGATGTCGTATTGCTCGGCCACCTGCAACAGTTCCTCCTGCGCCCGATACTGCGCCCAGGAGGCGGCCAGCACCCCCGCGTCCTTGGCCGAGTCAGAATAGCCGATCATAACCATCAGGCGGCCCTCAATATGGCCCCGATACCAGCTGTTTTGCAGCAGGTTATCGGTGACCTCCCGGGCCCGGGACAAATCATCCAGGGTCTCAAACAGGGGAGCAACCGGCAGCTTATGGGTGCAGCCGGTCTCTTTCAGCAGCAGGTGCACCGCCAGGACATCCGATGGCTGTCGCGCCATGGAGATAACATAGGCGCCAAGTGCCTCGGCGGGTTGCTCCGCGATGACCGCACAGGTGTCCAGCACCTCGCGCACATCCGCACCCGGCTGCCAGTGGGGGGGAATAAGCGGACGGCGGCTGGCTAATTCCTGCAACAGGAAGGCCTGCCGCGCATTTTCGTCCCAGCCAGCGTAATCACCCAGCCCCAGATAAGTGGTGAGCTCGGACAGTACCCCGGTGTGCCTGTCGCTGTCCTGGCGAATATCGTGTTGCACCAGGTGCACGCCAAAACACCGCACTTTCCGCAGCAGGTCCAGCAAGGCGCCATTGGCGACGATTTCCATACCGCATTCGACCAGAGACTGATAGCAGGCACTCAACGGCCGCCACAACTGCTGCGCACTATGTAATATCTCCTGCTCTGCCGGCACTTCCCCGTCCAGCTGTGCCTCTATGGCCTCGCGGGTGTGACGCAGCATGTCGCGCAGAGGGCGCAGCACGCCCCGGTAGGGCTCGTGGGCGTCGCCGCCGACCATGTCCCGCAGCACATCGTTACAGCGGGTCACGGACAGCTCTTCTACCAGGTAAATGACATCTGCCAGATACAGGTCAGCGGCCTGCCAGCGGCTCAACAACAGCACCTCCCGGGTTACCAGAGCCGTTACATTGGGGTTGCCGTCCCGGTCGCCGCCCATCCATGACACAAAAGACACGGGAGCGGCATCCAGTGGCAGGTGCACGCCGCAGTTTTCGAACAGCGCCGTATCCAGGCGGCGCAGGTATTGTGGCACCGCTCGCCACAGGGAATCCTCCACCACGGCAAAGCCCCACTTGGCCTCATCCACCGGCGAGGGGCGCTCCGCGCGAAAATCGTCGCCGTGCCAGATTTGCGCGATCAGCTCGCGCAGACGTATGTGGAGTCTCTCGCGCTCACGTTCGGTGAGACCCTGCAACTCAAGCTGGCCCAGGCAGTGACCGATCTCAGTATGCTTGTGGATCAGTGTACGTCGGGTAATCTCGGTGGGGTGGGCCGTCAGCACCAATTCAATCTTCAGTTCGGCGATGGCCTCGATGACTGACTCGCGCGAAATACCTTCAGCGGCAAGTTCACGCAGGCTGTTTGACAGGTTGCGCGAGGCGGACAGTATCGGGTCCATCTCCCGCGACACATTATGGTGCGCATCGGCGATATTAGACAGATTGAGAAACTGGCTGAAGGCCCGGGCAACCGGCACCAATTGCTCGTTGTTCAGCTCACGCAATATCACCAGCAAGGCGTCTCGCGCTGCCTCCTCGCCCTCGCGGGCGCGTTTGGACAAGCCGCGAATCTGCTCGATCAGCTGCAGAAAGTCTTCGCCATCGGCAGCGGCAATGGTCTCTCCCAGCAAGCGGCCGAGAAAACTGACATTGCCGCGCAGGCTCGAGTAGTCGGGCTGAGCCTGTGAGTCGCTCATTACTGTAGCACCCTTAGGAACCCAACAGAGCCAATAAATCACACACCCTGCAGGAGTAACCCCACTCGTTGTCATACCAGTTGAGAACCCGCAGGTAACGACCCGCGGTAACCCCGGTGAAACCCGCATCGTAAATCGATGAGTGGGAATTGCCAATGATGTCGGAGGACACAATGGGCGCTTCACTGTACTGCAGAATGCCCTGCAAGCGCTCTGTCTCAGATGCGGCGCGCACCGCGGCGTTGACATCCTCTGCACTGACGGTCTTGCCCAGCTTGACGAACAAATCCACTACCGAGCCATCCGGCACGGGGACCCGGGCAGCGATACCGTGCAAGCGCCCTTTCAACTGTGGCAGCACAACACCCACCGCTTTGGCAGCGCCGGTAGAGGTGGGGATAATGTTTTCCGCCGCCGCCCGGCTGCGACGCCAGTCCGAGTGGGGCACATCCGCCAGGCGCTGGTCGTTGGTGTAGGCGTGCACCGTGTTGATCACACCCTCCTCGATACCAAACTCATCATCCAGTACACGCGCCATCGGTGCCAGGCAGTTGGTGGTACAGCTGGCGTTGGAGATAATCCTGTGTTCTGGCAGCAGGCCATCTTCGTTCACCCCCAATACCACGGTGTAATCTATCTGATCCTTGGCCGGCACCGTCAACACCACGTATTTGGCACCCGCCGCCAGGTGCTGCTCCAGTTGCGCGCGCTGGCGGAATACGCCAGTAGCTTCCACCACCGCGTCCACACCCAGCTCCGCCCAGGGCAGATCCACCGGGTTGCGCTCGCTCAGCAGTTTTACCCGTCCTTTTGACGTGACGAAATGATCATCTTCCAGGCTCAGGCTCTTGCCAAAGGGGCCCATCACCGTGTCATAGTCCAGCAGGTAGCGCAGGGCTTCGTGGTCGAACAAGTCATTGATGGCCACCACATCGATGCCTTCCACTTCTTCCAGAATACGGAAAACCGAGCGGCCGATGCGGCCGAATCCATTAATACCAATTTTCATTACGCCGCCTCCCGTTGCATATCCAGCTTGTTGTACAGGCGCACCACATCCAGCAGGCGCGCCGCGTGACCGAGGTTTTCATACCAGCCCAGGGTCTTGATAATGGTATCCCCGGCCTTGATGGTCCCCTTGGTATCGAACAACAGGGAATGCGGGTTACCGATAACATCTGAGGAAACGATGGGATCCTCCACCACACCGACGATACCCGGCAGATCCGCCGCACCGGCGCGCATGGTGTCGTTGATATCCTCCGCGGTAACACCGGCATCGCTCATCACCAGGTTTACATCCAGCAGGCAACCCTCGTGAATCGGGACGTTGAGGGCCCAGGTGAGAATCTTGCCGTCAAACGCCGGCAGTATCTGCCCCAGCCACAGGGCCGCATCATGGCTGTTGGGGATAATGTTCTTCGCCGCGGATCGGCTGCGACGGAAATCGCTGCCGGCGTAGTCCTGCAGCGCCTGGTCTGAGGTATAGGCGTGAATCGTGGTCATGCTGCCGCACTCGATGTCGAAACGCTGTGACAGAACATGCAACAACAGGCACAAAGCGGTCGTGGTGGCAGAGCCCGCGGAGATCATACGGTCGGTGACATTGACAGTGGCATCGTTTATGCCGGGAATAACAATTCGGTCAATCGGATCCACCGGTAAAGTGCGCAGCAGCACACGGGGGGCGCCGTTGCCCAGGTGGTCTTCCAGGTAGCGAGATTCACGGTATTTACCCGTGGAATCGATAACCATATCCACGCCGAATATATCCCAGGGCATCTCTGCCGGAGTGTCGATTTGCATCAGTCGCGCCCGAAAATGCGGATTGACCAGGAAATTGCCCTGCAACTCGTGGCGCTGGGGATCTTTTACCTCGGAGCACAGCAGGTAATGCAAAATCTCCGGTTTGCCGATATCAGCCACCGCCACTACTTCCACATCGTCACTGCGGGACGCCAGATCGTAAATCTGTCGCCCGGTCTGGCCGAAGCCCATGATACCCACACGAATGGGCCTGCTGTCTGTCATGTCATATCTCCTTTACGATTAACTACCGGCCATGGCTACACACGCCAGAGCCTCGAATTCTTCTCACCCGCTATTGTCAACCAATTCCCCGGTTGCCATCCATGACCCAGCGCAACAAACCACGTAAGGGCGTGCGAAATATTCGTATGATGGTCCGGATTGAGCCCACTGGGGAGCGAAACGGTAAATGTACTACATTTTGAATACAGCGGGTACGGGAACTGGATGCGGTTTCCAGGTTTAACGTGGGCGGAGTTGCCCTATAGCCCTACACTGGCCAGGTCGATGCCGTAAGCCCCGGGTTCGAGGCTTCTGGCGATAGTCAGCAGCGGTGGGCCCACGCTGTCTGAATCATCCTGCAAATTTATCATTTTGGATTCGGCCAATGTATTTTTGTCGGCATCCAATAACACCATGACCTTGGGCCTGAGGCGCCGTGAACGGTATTCAGCGACTACCACCCCGACTTCACCCGAGGACAGTTCCACCAGAGTTCCGGCGGGGTAGATGCCAACAGCCTGGATAAAAGCCTCTACCAGCTCGGACTGGAATTCCGCATCCCTGGACTGATACAACAGCTTGATTGCGTCGGAGGGAGATACAGCGTCGGCATAGCTGCGATTACTGGTGACGGCATCGTAGGTATCCACTATCGCCGCTATCCGTGCGAATGACGGTATATCGTCCTGGATCAGGCCGTCGGGATAACCGGAACCATCGTAGCGCTCATGGTGGTGGGCGACCATGTCTATCACATCCTGATTAATGACTCCGCTCTCCTGGATGATCTCCAACCCGTAGCTGACATGGCTGTACATCTGGGCCATCTCTTCCAGCGTCAGTTCCCGATCTGCCTGCAGCAGCTTGGGGTCCACACGTAATTTACCCACATCCATCAGCAGGCAACCCATGGCAAGAGAGCGCAAATCATGCCGCGGCAGCCCCAATTGACGACCCAGGGAAACCGACCAGATTGCCGCGCCTAGAGAGTGCTGATAAGTATATTCGTCGTGCTGCTTAAGACGGGCCACCCACAGACAGGCGTCCGGGTTGCGACTGATACTGTCGACTATCGGCTCGACTGACTTTTTCAGTCTGATGACATTAAGTTTGCCGCCGTCACTGACATGGTCGAAGATTTCTTCTATATCTTCGACCAGCGTATCGAGCGCCTCTTGCGCCCTGGGGTGTTCATCTTCCCAGGCGCTATCGTCCTGGTAGGGCTTGATCGGCCGGCCCTCAAAAATCCGCTCCACTGAAACACGCGGACGGCCATCCAGTTTACGCTCCTGTGTAGGCCGGGGCTTCTTCTTACGATCCGGCGCACCCCCACCCCGACGGCTTCTTTGGCTGTCGACCAGCACGTACTCACAATACTCACGCAGCCGGTCGATATCCGTGGGGCTTTCGATATAAAAGCCCTGCGTCGCGAACGGTGTTTCCAGCCACGGGCGATCCAGGCCACTGACAAACATGCCAATGTCCAGGTCTGTGGTATTAATTTTCAGGGTATTGAGCATAACCGCCCCGTATCCCCTCTTATTGTTCCTGTCACGATGTCAAACATAGCGTATTTGCGCTGCAAAAACCCGCCCATGTACATATTCACACTTCCCGACCCTATGGAAAAATGCATCACGTGTCTAGCTTAACCTGTTGAAATGTGGAGTTATTCAACTGCGCACTGTGATTAACCACACATTGTTGGTGTCCAGCCCCACAATCCTGCCTTTTCAGGTGGCTGCAGCACAAAACATTTGCGTCATTATTGATCAATCTCATTACTCCTGGCGTGCGGCGCGACTACACTTGACTGGTGGTGCGCAGGGCCTGCCCGTTGTATCGGATGCCCTGCAGTAACACTTTGTGCATGGATGGGGACGACGGTGATGGGTAACGAACAGGCAAAAGATCTGCCCCGGGGAGTAAAACTGCTGCATGACCCGGTGCGCAACAAGGGCACGGCTTTCACTTCGGCGGAACGGGACCAGCTAGGTCTGCGCGGCCTGCTGCCACCGCGCGTATGCTCGGCTGCAGAGCAGGAGCTGCGCGTCATAGGCAACCTGCGCAACAAGGCCACTGACCTGGAGCGCTACCTGTTTCTGGTGTCCCTGCAAGACCGCAACGAAACCCTGTTTTACCGCGTGGTGATCAATCACATCGAAGAGATCATGCCGTTGATCTACACCCCCACCGTGGGCAAGGCATGCCAGCAATTCAGCCATATCTACCGCCGCCCGCGGGGACTGTATATATCACTGGAGGAGCGCGGCCGGGTACGACAGATTCTGGAAAACTGGCCCCACCGGGATGTCCGCGTGATCGTCGTGACCGATGGTGAGAGAATCCTGGGGCTGGGTGACCTGGGCGCTGCCGGCATGGGCATCCCCATTGGCAAGCTCTCCCTGTACACCGCCTGCGCCGGCATCCACCCCACCCATTGCCTGCCCATCACCCTGGATGTGGGCACCAATAATGAGGCCTTTCTGAATGACCCCCTGTACCTTGGCCTGGAGCGGCGCCGTGAGCGCGGCGCGGCCTACGATGAATTGGTCGATGAGTTCATAAGGGCGGCCGGCGAGGTTTTTCCACAGGCCCTGGTGCAGTTGGAGGACTTCGGCAACCGCAATGCATTTCGCCTGTTACAGCAATACCGTGACCAGCTCTGCCTGTTTGACGATGATATACAGGGTACCGGCGCGGTGGCCCTGTCCGGCTTGCTGGCGGCCCTGCGACTGACGGGCGGCAAACTGGTTGACCAGCGAGTACTGTTTTTCGGTGCCGGGCAAGCGGGTATCGGGATCGGCAATACTATCGCGGCCGCCATGATCGAGCAGGGCCTCTCACCTGACCAGGCACGCCATAATTGCTGGTTCTTCGACAGCCGCGGGCTGCTGACAGTGGGACGCGATAACACGCCGCCACAGAAACTGCCGTTTGCACATGAGCACGCCCCTATCGACGACTATGCCGAGGCCGTCCGCATATTACGGCCTACCGCGATTATTGGCTGCGCCGGCCAGGCCAACGCATTCACACAGCAGGTGGTGCAAACCATGGCCCAACAAAATGAGCGACCCATCGTATTTGCCCTGTCCAACCCCACCGTCAAGGCGGAATGTACTGCGCAGCAGGCCTATGAATGGAGCGAGGGCCGGGCCATTTTCGCCAGCGGCAGCCCGTTTGACCCGGTGCAACTGGGCAACAATACCTATGTACCCGGCCAGGGCAACAATGCCTATATCTTCCCCGGTGTCGGCCTGGGTGCAGTAGTCAGTCGCAGCACCCGGGTCACTGACGAGATGTTCCTGGCGGCATCAAAGATACTGGCCGCACAGGTCAGCGAAGAGGACCTGGCCCTGGGCCGGGTCTATCCCAGCTTGTCACGCATCCGCGAAGTGTCCGCGTTGATCGGCGCAGAAGTGGCCGCCATTGCCTATAGACAAGGCCTGGCCCAGCGCGAGACGCCTGAGGATATTCTCGCCGACGTCCGCGAGTATATGTTCCAACCACTGTACCCCCATTACGCGTGAAACCAGTGGAGCCAGTGACACCGAATATGAGCATGACATGGTGCGGGCTGTCGACGGAAGAACTCCTCGACAAGCTGGAAACCTGCCCGACTGGACTTACCGACGAGGTAGCTCGAGCCAGGCCGGAGCAGTACGGTTGCAACGAAATCGAATTCAGCAAAACCCCGGCCTGGTGGTGCTGGAGAGCAGCGTAACCCGGTGAACACGGCCTATGCTATAGTCATGCGCCGCACTTTACCGCCGCCGTACGGTTTTGCGATATATGAGGAAAACAATTTGAAGAAGCTGATGATCGGCCTGGTGGTGGTAGTGGTGTTAATCGCCAGCATACCGCTTTTCCTGCTGGCCACCGGCACCATCGACAGCTCCAGTTTACGCATGGTAATGAACGTGATGACCGGTATGGGCGGCCCCGCCACCAGTGCGGCAAGCGTCCAGCTAAACTACCGGGTACCGGAGGGCTTCACCCTGCAGCTTTACGCCAGTGATTTACCGAAGGCGCGCTTCCTGCGCTTCACCCCCGATGGCGACCTGCTGGTCAGTCGTCCCCATTCGGGCGACATCGTGCTATTGCGTCGCGACGCAGACGGAGATGGTCACCCCGACGCCGTGGAAACCCTGATAGATGGCCTGCGCCGCCCCCTGGGCATGGATTTCTTCGAAGACTGGCTATACATCGCCGAGTCAAACCGTATTGGCCGGGTACCCTTTGACAGCAACAGCGGCACCTTGAACGGGGAGTACCAGCCATTGATCGAGGGCCTCACTGACAACGGTAACCACTGGAGTAAAACCATTCGTATCGGCCGGGACAATCTGCTGTATCTTGCCCAGGGCTCGACCTGTAATATCTGTACGGAAGAGGATCACCGGCGGGCCACCATGATGCGTTTCCAGCTGGACGGCAGTGAGCCCGAGACCCTCGCCACCGGCCTCCGCAACAGCGTCGGTTTTGACTGGGCCCCCTGGAGCGGTGAACTATACGCCACGGACAACGGACGCGACCTGCTCGGCGACGACTTCCCGCCCTGCGAGTTGAACCGCATCGAGCAAAACCACTTCTACGGCTGGCCCTATTTCAATGGTGACAATATACCCGACCCGGATATGGGAGCCGACCCACTCTCTGCCCAGCGAAAACCCACAGCGCCCGCCCACGATTTTAGAGCCCACAATGCTCCCCTGGGGATGACCTTCCTCGCACCAGAAGGCCTGCCGGCGCAATACCAGCGCAGTGCACTTGTAGCATTACACGGCTCCTGGAATCGCAGTGACCCGGATGGTTACAAGGTGGTTTCACTGCACTGGAGCGACAACGGTATAGAGGAGCGTGACTTTCTCACCGGGTTCAACCTGGATGGGAATATCCGCGGCCGCCCGGTAGACGTGGCACAGGGTCCCGATGGTGCGATTTATATTTCCGATGACTATGCCGGCGCCATTTACCGGGTCAGCTACGGCCAGGACAGTGCAGCAAGTTCGCCAGTACTGGCAATCCCCACCGTCGACCGCCTGGATGCACAGGCACCCTCCTGGCTGGCAGAGGCCGACCTGGCAGCTATGGCCAACCGCGGCGGCGAACTTTATCAGCACCACGAATGCCGCAGCTGTCACGAGCAGGGCGAGAATCCGAAGCTGCTGGGCGGGCTATCTGAACGTCTAGGTTATAAGGCGGTCATCGAGGTGCTCAAAGCGCCGCAATCACCGATGCCCATCTATCCGCTGAGTGAAATCGAACAGCGCGAGTTGGCTGTATTTTTGCTGCGGCCACCCCACGAAGATGTAAACACCATTAAGTAAACGATACTTGTACAGACAAAGCCCGGGAGATCGACAATGGCTAAACAAATAATTCCACCACTGGACCTGATGTTCTTTCTGACCGAAACACCACAGAGCCCCAAGCATGTGGGTGCCGTGCAGGTGTTCCAGTTGCCACCCAATGCACCGGATACCTACCTGCAGGACCTGGTGGCAGAATTCAAGCGTGCGCCTGTGATCGCGCCCTTCAATAAGCGACCGTACTTTCCGCGTTTCGGCATGCCACAATGGCTGGAAGACAAGGACATTGAAATCAGCTATCACGTGCGACACTCGGCGCTACCCCGGCCGGGTAACAACCAGCAGCTGATGGATGTGGTACAGCGCCTGCACGCTGTGCTGCTGGATCGCAAACGTCCCGGCTGGATGTGCCAGGTCATTGAGGGACTGGAAGACAATCGCTTTGCGATATACACCAAGATTCACCACGCCTACATCGATGGCATGTCCGGTGTGAAACGCATGTATGGCTCGCTTTCCACCTCCCGCACCGAGCAGAAGATCGTGCCGACCTGGTCTTTTAATCCGGATAAACCATCAACTGCGCAGCACGCACAGCACAAGAGGAAAGCAGGTGCCGGGAAAAGTGGAAAGCTCGCCACCCAGGTCAAAGGCATGGCGGGAGCTTACGAGTTCCTTACCAAAATGGGCATGCAGTGGCTGAAGCTGCGCAACAGCAAGGCACAGATTCCCTTCAGTGCCACACGCACCCGTATGAATCGCACCATCGAATGGGATACGCGCTCGACCGCCGTATGCACCCTGCCACTGGACAGGGTAAAAGCCGTCGGGCACGCACGGGGCTGCACCGTCAACGAGGTGGTACTGACAGTTATCGGGGCCGCCTTACACGACTATCTGGAAGAGCACCGGGAAAACACCCGCTCTCCCCTGGTGGCCATGTGCCCCATGTCCGTGCGTTCACAGGGCGACGACTCGGCTAAAACCCAGGTCTCAGCCGTGCATGTACGCCTGGGTGAACCCGACGCGACGATTACCGATCGACTGGATCAGGTGATGGAGTCCTCCCATGCCTCCAAGGACGAGGTCCAGGGCATGTCTTCCGAGGCGATGATAGATTATGGCGTGATTATCTTCGGCCTGTGGGAGCTTTTATCACGCACCGGACTGGACCAGGTCATTACGCCATCGTATAACGTGCTGATTTCCAACGTGCCCGGACCGGGCGATGATGATCTCTACCTGCGCGGCTCACGCATGCTGGCGAGTTATCCCATCTCCACACTGCTGCCGGGGGTCAACCTCAACGCCACCGTGCTGTCCCACGGCAACAGCCTGGACTTTGGCCTGTTGGGCGATATGCACGCCCTGCCGGACCTGGAGGTAGTGGTCCAGCGTATGGTTCTGCGCTTTGCAGAACTGGAAAAGGAAGTACTGGGCGTGAAGCGTCGGGCGGGAGGCAGAGCAAAAACCACCACCAAAGCGAAGAAAAAATCAGCGCCGCGGAAAAAAGTCACCGCTAAACGACGTCCCGCAGCTACAGCCAGACCCAGAACCGCAAGCAAGAGTCGCCCTAAGGCCAGGTCACAGGGTCGGGCCGGATAAATGCTGCAATACCTGCCCAACAGTTTGACCATATCGCGCTTGCTGCTCGCGGTGCCGCTGGGCCTGTTAATTTTGCGCGAGGAATTTGCCTGGGCCCTGGGCATTGGCCTCCTCGCCGGCGTCACGGACGCACTGGACGGCTATTTCGCCAGGCTCCTGCAGGCGTTCTCCCCCTGGGGTGCAGCGCTGGACCCCATTGCCGACAAAATCCTGATCACGGTGGCATTCCTCAGCTTCGCCCAGGTGGAACTGATTCCCTGGTATCTGGCGCTGGCTGTTATCAGTCGCGACGTGATCATTGTTATCGGGGCGACATGCTATTACAAGCTTATCGGCCCTTTTGAGTTTGCCGCCACAAAACTCAGTAAAGCTAATATGTTCGTGCAGATCTGCTTTTGCCTGCTGGTACTACTGGCGCAGGTTGTACCCGAAATACCGCAAATGGCTGTTACTGCCGGCTCTGTCGCGGTACTTTTCATCGCGGCGGCCAGCGGCTTCGATTATGTGATGTCCTGGACGATCAAGGCCATACAATCTCGCCAGACCAAGGAATAAGCCAATGCATGCTTCGTTTTCAATTTCAATACAAGGACGCCCGTGAGCCAGGAAATAAATGTTCTGACCTACAACATCCACAAGGGATATTGCGCCGGCAATCGCCGTTTTGTACTGGAGTCCATGCGTGATCGTATCGCCGAGACAGGCGCGGACATTGTCTTTTTGCAGGAGATTCACGGCACTGCCATCAAGAGTCCCGCCAAGCGCAAGCGTTTCTCCTACCCGGATCAGCCGCACTTCGAATACCTGGCGGATGAGTCCTGGCCGCACTTTGCCTATGGCCGCAACGCCATCTACCGCAAAGGGGACCACGGTAACGCCATACTGAGCATGCACCCCATCGTCAGTTGGGAGAATATCGACGTCTCGATATTTCCCCGCTCCAGTCGCAGCATCCTGCACGGGGTCATCGAATTACCGCACAAGAAGACCCGCCTGCACGCCCTCTGTGTGCATCTGGGGCTACTTGAAAAGGAGCGCCAGGAGCAATTGCAGACCTTAACCGACAGGATAAACAGCCACGTGCCCAGGGATGAGCCCATGATTATCGCCGGTGATTTCAACGACTGGCGTCGCCGGGCCGAACATCACCTGCACGATGACCTGGGACTGGAAGAACTGTTTGTCCAGATGCAGGGCCGTCACGCCCGCTCCTTTCCGATATGGGCGCCACTACTGCCTGTAGACAGAATCTACTACCGCGGGTTAAAACCTGCCGCCTGCCAGCGACTCAGCACCGGCCACTGGCGCGACCTGTCTGATCACGCCGCCCTGTTTGGAGTGTTTCGCCTATGATGCCGACCACCGGAGCCAGTCCTGCCCGGCGTTGCATTTCCATCTTGCCGATCAGTCGCAGACCCGTTATCTTCCCCCGTTCACACTATTGAGCAGACCGACACATGATTGTAAAAGATATAGCCACAACACTGGCGGAGATCCCCACCCTGGTGCATCTGGCAACAGAGCTGAAACCGCGGCCTATGTCCACCCACGACTGTTTCGCGGCGCGGGTAGAGGCCACCGCCGAGCGCTTTGCCGAGCGCACGGCAGTCATCTTCGAAGGCCAGACACGGACCTGGCGCGAGCTCAACGCCCACGCCAACCGCTACGCCGCAGCCTTGAAAGCCCTGGGGTTGGTGCGCGGGGATGCGGTGAGTGTCATCATGGAAAACCGCATAGAGTTCCTGACCACCATTATCGCCCTTAACAAACTGGGCGTGACAGCGGCACTGATCAACACCAACCTGGTTGGCCGACCCCTGACCCACTGTATCAGCATTACCAATTCCAGAATGTGCATCTTCGGTGAAGAGCAACTCGATGCGATTGCGGATGTACGCTCCGGCCCGGATCTGGAGGGCATTGAGAACTACCTGTTCGTGCCGGATGCGAGACTGGCCTCCTGCCCCAACTGGGCCAGGGATCTCGAAGAGGACGCCGAAGACGAAGACAGCAGCAACCCGCCGGAAACCGGCCAGGTCACACTGGGCGATATCGCACTGAATATCTTTACCTCCGGAACCACCGGACTACCCAAGGCATCTGTAATGTCCAACCGCCGTTATCTCCTGGCCACAGCACTATCTTATAAGGGCGGCCTCAAGTGTGATGAGAACGACTGCATATACCTGTGCCTGCCCCTGTACCACGGCACCGGCCTGTTCCTGGGCGTGGGGGCATCATTTTGTACCGGCGCCAGCATGTTCATTCGCCGCAAGTTTTCCGGCAGCAACTTTCTCAGCGAGGTACGCGAACACGGCGCCACCTGCTTCATCTATATAGGGGAATTGTGCCGCTACCTGCTCAACACCCCGGAGCGTGAGGACGACTACAAAAACCCCCTGGGCACCATGATGGGCAACGGTCTGCGACCGGACGTCTGGCATGAGTTCAAGGAGCGCTTTGGAATTTCCCGGATTGCGGAGTTCTATGGCTCCAGCGAAGGTAATGTCGGCTTTGTAAATTTGCTTAACAAGGACTGCACGGTGGGGACAACCACTATCCCCCTGGCCCTGGTAAAATACGATGTGGATGCGGACGAAATACTGCTAGACAACAAGGGCCATTGCATCAAGGTCGCCAAGGGCGAGCCCGGCCTGCTGTTGGGAAAGATTTCCAAATATACGGAATTTGAGGGCTACACCAGCGCCGAGGACACAGAGAAAAAAATCCTGCGCGACGCCTTCAAGAAAGGCGATGCCTGGTTCAATACCGGCGACCTGATGAAAACCGTGGACGTGGGCTTTGCCATGGGCCTTCCCCACTACCAGTTTGTGGACCGGGTGGGCGACACCTTCCGCTGGAAGTCCGAAAACGTATCCACCAACGAAGTGGGCGAAATTATTAACGGCCATCCCCAGATAGCGTTTTGTAACGTCTACGGGGTGAAAATACCCAGGGCCGACGGCCGCGCGGGCATGGCATCCATGGTACTGGCAGACGATGTGGAGGAACTCGATGTGGACAGCTTCTCCGCCTATGTCAACGAGCAACTACCCGCCTATGCGCGCCCGGTGTTCCTGCGCATACAGCGCGATATCGATACCACCGGGACCTTCAAGATGGTGAAGGGCGACCTGCGCAAGGAGGGCTACGACCTGGAGCAGGTCAGCGATGTAATCTATGTCCTCAAGCCCCGCTCCAGCACCTATGAACTGCTGGATCCGGCGTTTGCCGCAACACTGAGCGCAGGCGAAGCCGGTTATTAAAACTTGGTTAAAGCGACAGTGGATACGTCCCGCTGCTTCCGGGAGTTTGGCACGGCGGTAGCGCCTCTCGGTTGCCCAAACCGCCATGAGGGCGTGGGGTTCCAACCGAATGGTGGTATGGGCAACCGAGAGGCGCGGGCATGGCAATTCACCTGATCTATCGAGTCACCTTTTTGGTTTTACGGCTTGAAACGATCCAACCCGAAAACCTTCGAGACCATGCGATCAAAAGTCGCCAGTGGCAGTAACTTCTTCAACAAGGGCAACCGGACGCTGTTCTTGCCGCCTCTGATGATGGCGGGAGGCGAGTCCCGCAGCAGCTTATCAACCACTGGCACCACGAATTCCTCTACTGGCGTCGCGCCCTGCTGGCCGGCCTGGGCCCGGGCCCGGATGTTTTCCTCCACCGGTCGGTAAACGGAATCTTGCGGCAGGCGGATAGCCTCCTCAGCGTGGTTCCCGAAGGCGGAACGCACCCCGCCCGGCTGTATCATCACCACACGAATACCGAACGGTGCGAGCTCCATACGCAGTCCGTCCGACAGGGAATGGACGGCCGCCTTGCTGGAACTGTAGGCACCGGCAAACGGTGTGGTAAACAGGCCGACAATACTGCCCACGTTCACAACCAGGGCCTTGCCCCGCTCCGCTGCAGCCGCGCGCAGCAGTGGCAGGGCCGCCCGGGTCATGACCACCGGAGCAATCACATTGGTTTCGTATTGCTTGCGCAAATCCTCGCGCGTGAGATCGATCACCGCGCCGACCTGGGAGAAGCCGGCATTGTTGATCAACATATCAAGGTGGCCGACGTCGCTTTTAATTCTGGCCATTACCGCTGCGATACCGGTGTCATTGTTGACGTCCAGTAGCAGGGTATCCAGCCCCTTGTCCGCCAGGGAAGTCAGCGCGTCCGAGCGGCGCGCAGTGGCATAAACACGATGGCCGCGCTTGTGTAATTCACTCGCCAGCGAGGCACCAATACCACTGGAACAACCTGTAATAAGGATAGTGAGTTGCATATGCGGTCTCCGTAATCGACGGGAATAATGATGCCATCTTTGTAGCAGCCTTACGACAAGTCAAGCCGGTCTGTAGGGTAAGTCCCGCTGCACGGCGCGGGTGAAGCCACTTTCGGTTGAAACCCCACGCCCTCTAGTGGCTTCACCCGCACCGCTCCGCTACGAAGTGCCATGATCAAGCCTATTGACTATTACCGTAGGTAGCTGCTTTCGGGAGTTTTTTGCCTTGCAAAGGCATGCTTTATCCTAACTGAGCAAGGTAAAAAAACTCCCGGGAGCAGCGGGACGTATCAACCATTGCCTGAGGAGCGCCGCCGGCGCTGCGGTCGGTTGTGTCCTTCGCTGCCGCGCCCGCGGGAGGTATGTTTGCCACCATCGGCGCGTGACCCCGTGTGCCTCTTCTGGTGGTGCCCCTGCCCGGGCTTGCGCGGTTTGCGCAGTGGCGCACTTGGAGGCACATCGTGATCCGGCTCGAAGCCGTCGATATACTCGCGGGTCAGGTGCCGCTGGATAACCTGTTCGATACCGTTGAGCTGCTTGATCTCATCGGCGCTTACCAGTGAATAGGCTTTACCGCTGGAACCCGCCCGGCCGGTCCTGCCGATGCGATGCACATAATCCTCAGGCACATTGGGCAGGTCGAAATTCACCACCTGGGGCAGCTGCTCGATATCCAGGCCACGGGCGGCGATGTCCGTAGCCACCAACACCCGGATTTTGCCGGCCTTGAAGCCCGCCAGGGCTTTGGTGCGTGCGCCCTGACTCTTATTGCCGTGAATAGCCGCCGCATTGACACCGGCTTTTTCCAGGTACTGAGCCAGACGATTGGCGCCGTGTTTGGTGCGACTGAATACCAATACCTGACGCCAGTTATTCCCGACCACCAGCTCCCGCAGCAAGGCGGATTTACTTTTCTTGTCCACCGGGTAAACCCACTGCTCTACCAGTTCGGCGGTGGCATTGGGTGGAGAAACTTCCACTTCTATCGGGTTGTGCAGCATCTTGCTGGTCAGAGATCTGATTTCATTGGCAAAAGTGGCGGAGAACATCAGGTTTTGGCGCTTTTCTGGCAACAGCTTGATGATCCTGCGGATATCGTGAATAAAGCCCATATCCAACATGCGGTCAGCTTCATCCAACACCAGTATTTCCAGATCCCTGAAGTTCACCTCACCCTGTTGGTGCAGATCCAGCAAACGACCCGGAGTGGCCACAAGAATATCAACGCCCTTGCGCAACTTTGCAATCTGCGGATTGATTTTTACCCCGCCAAATACCACCGCCGCCTTAAAGGGCAGGTGCGCGCCGTAGGTAGCAACGCTCTCGGCCACCTGGGCCGCCAGCTCCCGGGTAGGCGTAAGCACCAGCACCCGAACGCGGTGTGGATGCACCGACCCGGCGGCGTGCAACAATTGCAGGATAGGCAGGGTAAAGCCCGCTGTTTTGCCGGTGCCGGTCTGCGCGGCGGCCATTACATCGCGGCCGCTAAGAACCGCCGGAATAGCCTCGGCTTGTATCGGTGATGGCTCGCTATAGCCCTTTTCTTCAACTGCACGCAGCAGTGGCGCGGACAGGCCGAGCTGATCAAATGTCATGGGAAATCTCACAGGTTACCAGTTACGCGCGTTCGCAGGACAATACCGGAACGGGGCGAGGGCGCGAATTTTACTTCATTGGCGCGTTAATGGAAATAGGCCCGGGCGGCTCGCCGGCCGGCGCCTGTCACCGTTCAAGCGTTATTAGCCAGGCGGAAACCTGGCAAAAACGGCGCTGGCGGCCGCGCGCCTATTGGCCTCGGCCTCGGCAGCATCCGGCCGGCCGCTTATACGCGATTCAAAAGTTGACCGCCACACTGACTGCAGCCCGACAGGATCGACCATATCGACGATAAAGGTGCCCTGGGTGACATAATTAGCGCCCACATCAGCGCCACCGGCCCCGGCGCGACAATTCCAGCAATTGTAGCGGGACGATGTGTCATAGCCCCTCACATCGGTCCGCTCCTTTGTCACCAGGTGCCAGTTCAGCAACATATCCGCATCCGCATTGCTGGACACAATTTTATAACCACGATGTGTCAGTTCATCTGTGATGGCCCGGTTGATATTAGCCACCTGGATATCGGACACCATGATCGTTGACAATACGGTGCGATCGAGAGGTTGTATGGCAATGTTCTTGACCCGGGAAAAATCGAAGCGCGGGTTAAAGTCTGTGGCGGCGGTGGGTGTAGTGGCCGTGCTGCTGCACGCGCTAAACAACAGGGCGCAGAATAACACCAGAGACGAGCGGTAATTGAAAAGAACCATGGTATCAACCCATTATCACGTCGAAGTGATACTTACTTGTAGTGACTTTGCAGAAACTCCACCAGCCTGTCGGCCCAGCGCCCGACCATACGGCGGGCATCGGCGGTATTGGTGACACTGTTACTCCAGGTCATCCTGCCGCCCGCGTTGCGAGCAACCTGCCGGTCCGCGGCGCGACCAATGATATCGCCACTCAGGGAATCAAACAGCTGGATGTACAGTGTGGCAGCGCCGGTAGAGGTGGTGACTGTACGTGTTCGCCCGGCCGTGCGCGTGTCAGGGGCGCTGACATCCAGGTCGATGATCGCCGGGCGCAGCACCAACACGTCATCACCAGCCACATCCACTACTTCGTAACCGGCAGCTTCCAGCCTCTCGGTAAAAACCCTCTCAAACAGGGTGGCTACATCCGCCCTTATCCTGTCCATATCCCGGGCACTGATGTTGCGCGAGCGGCTGCGATTCTGGTCACGCTGCCAGTTACTGCGGAACGATACCGTGGGTTCGAGGATGGCGACACGTTTGAATACACTGAAGTCGGCATCGGGGTCGATAAAGGCCAGCGCCATTTTCGGATCCTTGACGGGCACCAGGTTATCGAAGGTGAGATCCTGCGCGGCGGGGGATTCCTCGGCAGTGGCCCATGGCGCAATCGATAGCAACAGCGAGGACAGCACCAATCCCAATGTAGGCAAAATCGCTGAGCGCCTTTCATTTGTCTTTTTGTTCATAGCTATCTCCAGCTTCGGTTCTCTGTGTTGGCCTCTGCAGGCATTTCTACCAAGTTTAATCGTGGTCGGCAAATACTACCCTATTTTGCGGCATATCGGACTAATGAAGTATAGACGCGTGGCGCCTACATAAGACGAGTGTGGGTAAGTCCCGCTGCTGCCGGGAGTATTTTGCCTTGCTCAGTTAGAACCCCATGCCTTTGCAAGGCAAAATACTCCCGGCAGCAGCTACCTGCAGGCACATACAAACCGCCGAGCATTGCACTTGGGTAGCTGCGCGGTGCGGCGACTCAGAGACGCAGGCCGAAGCAACACTTGTCATCTACCCACCAGAAAAACTATAGTAGCTCCCTTAATCTCGCAGCCCACCTGAGGACCTCACCATGAAAAAACTGATAATCGCTCTGGCCGCTCTGTCGGCATTTGCCATTGGCACTGTATTTGCCGACACCCTGGAACTGGCCGATGGGACGCTGCTGGAGGGTGATTTCGTGGGCAGCAGCAACGGCATTGTGATGTTTAACACCGGCGATGGTATCGAGGCTTTCCCGGAGGCTGAAGTGGTAGGTATTTTCCTCAGCGATGGTGTCGCCACCAGGGCTGCCGTGGCACCGCCCCCAGCACCGGCCCCAACCGCGGCCCCGGCCCAGGCCAAAAAACCCGCGCCGCCTCCTGCCCCGACCACGGTGACCATACCCGCCGGTACCCGCCTGGTGCTGCGCACCTCTGACACCATCGACTCCAGGCGACAGCAGGCCGGTCACCGCTTCCGTGCGCAACTGGAGAGCGCCATCGTCATCGACGGCATTACCGCCGTACCCCGGGGAGCCTTCGTACACGGGCGCATTACCCAGGCCAGCCAGGGCGGGCGCGCAGTGGGTTCATCCTCGATGAGCATCGAGTTCACCGATCTCATGATTAACGACCAGTTGTTCGAGATTGCCACCGAGGGCATGCAGGCCAAAACCGGTAACGAGGCCAGAAAGACCGCGGGCCGTACCGCCCGGGGCGCGGTGCTCGGCGCCCTGATCGGCGGCAACAGGTCTGGCGCCAGGACCGGCGCAGCGGTGGGCCTGGGCGCCTCAATTCTTACCAGTGGATCCAGCATTAACGTACCGGCCGGTACCATCCTGGAAACCCGGCTGCGAGTACCTGTGACCGTTCCGCGCTAGGGTCTACATACAGACTGCCGGCGGCCCGGGCCAAAGAGAGTGCTGGATTGGGTTGATCCGGGTGGAAAATAGTTGCGCCCGCTTAATCCAGCATAAAACCGCGGATAGTGAAGAAAAACAGGGCAGACAAGGCGGCCGATGCAGGAACAGTAATCAGCCAGGCCGCGACAATTTTCAGCAGGGCCGCGCGTTTGACCAGTTCGGTGCGGTAAATGCGCTTCAGGTTCTTGCGCTCTTTCTTGCTCAAACCACTTTCAACGGACTTCTTTTTGAGTTCCTGTAGCATTATGCCCTTGTCAAAAACACTGGCCGCCTCAAATCGGCTCAGATAGGTTTCAACAACCTCTTCATCGGCGCCATGGTGATGGGATTTGATCTCATCGATGCGCTTGGCGTGGCTCGCCTTCAGGTATTCACGTAAAAATCCGACACCAAATACAGCGCCAACAGCAATATGGGTAGAGGACACAGGCAAGCCGAACTGGGTGGCGAGAATCACCGTAATGGCTGCCGCCATGGCGACACAATAGGCGCGGGATTGGTCCAACTCTGTTATCTCAGAGCCTACCGTGCGAATCAGTTTGGGGCCGTAAAGCGCCAGGCCCAGGGCGATTCCTATCGCTCCCACCATCATCACCCAGAGGGGGATGGCGGCTTTGGTAGCGACAGTGCCGTGCAAAATGGCCTCGTTGATTGCCGCCAGTGGCCCCACCGCGTTGGCCACATCATTGGCGCCATGAGCAAAACTCAACAGGGCGGCCGCACCGATTAACGGCAGCGTAAATAAGCTGTTAACACTGGCTTTGCCATTGGGGAGCCGGCCGGCAGCCTTTTTGACCAGCGGCCGTACCACAACGTAAACAAGCACAGCCAGGGCCAGGCTGATCATGGCCGCTGTAGCGAGATCCACCGGCCAGATTTTCTTGAAGCCCTTCAGCAGCAAATAGGCGCCGAATACCCAGACCATCAAGGCCACCAATAATGGCACCATGCGCACGGCGGCGCTGGACATGTCGTTTTTATAGGTAATGGTGCGCTTTATGAGGTAGAGAAATGCCGCTGCGATCAGGCCACCCAGCACCGGCGAGATGACCCAACTGGCGGCTATCTGGGACATCTTCCCCCAGTTGGCGATCTCCATACCGCCGGCTGCTATGCCGGCGCCCAGCACACCGCCCACGATGGAATGGGTGGTTGATACCGGCGCACCCATGGCCGTGGCGATATTGAGCCACACCGCTGCGGCCAGCAGCGCTCCCATCATCACCCAGATGAATGTATCCGTATCGGCAATCAGCGCTGGGGTCAATGATCCCTTTCTTTATCGTACCCACTACTTCACCACCGGCTATTAAAGCGCCAGCTGCCTCGAAGACCGCGGCAATAAGAATAGCCCCGGTAAGTGTCAGTGCCCGAGAGCCGACCGCCGGCCCCACATTGTTGGCGACGTCATTGGCGCCGATGTTCACCGCCATATAGCCGCCAATCATCGCGGCCACGACCAACATGACGCTACCAGGTACATCGGCAACAGAACCAACCGAATACAACATGATGGCAATGATAAAAAGCAGTGCCACACCCCAGGCGGAAAAGCTCGGAGCGGCCAAAACCCGCGGCCCGCTCTATCCGAGAAATATCATTCATATCCATTGCGTAAAAGCCCCGTCATATTGTTCTATCAACATAGCTGTAATGCCCGACCGTAAGTAAACCCGAGGGTTGGCCAGGGATAAATGTCGTGGATCAAGAAAACTGCCTACACTTTGGCTATAATGCCGCAGGCGCTGGCTATAATGCCGCGGGCACCGATTATTATGCCGCGGGCACCGATTATAATGCGCAGGCGCCGATTATAATACTGTAAACGCCACAGCTCATAGGAGATCTACCCCAGCCCATGCTTGGCCGCATCCTGCTCCCTTCAATTTTCCTGGTGCTGTCCTACGGGTTCTGGGTGAGCAGCAATTTCAAGGATATCGCGGCCGGTGTTGCACTGTTCCTGTTCGGCATGTTGTGCATGGAACAGGGTTTCAAAGCCTACAGCGGCGGCACTCTGCAACGGGCGCTCACCCGGAGTACAAATCGCCTGTGGAAAAGCCTGACCTTCGGCGTGGTCAGCACCACCCTGATGCAGTCTTCCTCACTGGTATCAGTGATCACCATCTCTTTCCTGAGCGCCCAGTTGATTGGCCTGACCGAGGGCATCGGCATTATTTTCGGCGCCAACCTGGGCACCACCACCGGGGCGTGGATTGTCGCTGGTTTCGGCCTGAAGGTGAATCTTTCAGCTTATGCATTGCCGATTCTGGTGTTCGGCGTGGTATTCCTGATGCAGTCGTCGCAGAGAATCAAGGGGCTGGGCTGGATACTGGTGGGTATCGGTTTTCTGTTCCTGGGCATTCACTATATGAAGGAGGGCTTTGCCGCCTACTCCCAGCACATCGACCTGACCCAGTACGCCATGACAGGTATTGCCGGACTGCTGGTATTCACCCTGATCGGTATTGTGGCCACGGCGATCATGCAGTCCAGCCACGCCACCCTGACGCTCATCATCACCGCCCTGGCGGTGGGACAAATCACCTATGAGAACGCCCTGGCGCTGGCCATTGGCGCCAATGTGGGCACCACGATCACCGCCATACTGGGCTCGCTCAGTGCCAATATCAGTGGCAAGCGCCTGGCCGCGGCGCACCTGGTATTCAATCTGGTGACAGGCCTGGTGGCGCTGGTGTTTATGCAGCCACTGCTGGGTGCTGTCGATATCATCAGCTCCTGGGTGGGTATCGCCGAGACCGACCATACGCTCAAGCTCGCTGTATTTCATACCCTGTTCAACCTGCTGGGTGTACTGCTGATGCTCCCCATGATAAATACACTGGTGACCTGGCTGGAGCGACGACTGCGGGAAGACAAAGTCGAGCGGGACAGACCACGCTATCTCAGCGAGGCCTCTCTGGCCCTCCCCGATGTCGCCCTGACCGCTGTCACCAAGGAAACCCAGCACCTGTTCCGCAACGCCTTTACCGTAATCGCACACGGCATCAGCCTGCGCCGGGCCAGTGTCACCGGCGATGAGGACCTGTGGCAACTGGTGGAAACTCCCGGCAAGATCATCACACTGGACCTGGATGACCAGTACGCGCGCAATATCAAGGACATCTACAGCGCCAATATCGAATTTTTGAGTCGCGCCCAGGCCGAGGCGCCGCGGGAATACGCTGAAGCCTACAACGCCCTGAGACGCGCCAATATGGACGTGGTCGCGGCGATCAAGGCGGTTAAACACCTGCGCAAAAACCTGTTGCCATGTATGCAGAGCAGTAACCCGGATATCCGGCGCGAGTACAACCGTTTTCGCGCACGCATCGGCGAGGTGCTGCGCGAACTGGCCGCATTACGCGATAGCGACGATGCCGTTGTAACATTACTGTCACTGGACCAGATTAGAGTCGCTATTGTTAATGCGGAAAACCAGGCGGCACGCGCCGTCGATAAACTGATTCGCGGAGGCCTCATTACCTCACAGGCCGCCACCTCGCTGATCAATGATGGTAGCTATGTCAAGGAGGTGATTCAGAAGCTGCTTGATATGTATGAAGAACTACACAAAGCCGCCCTGACCGACGACGAAGAGGTGCATGATGAATTGGCACTGGAACCCCACGAAATCGACACTATCGCCGATGAGGTCGATAGGGACGAGGCGGCAGAGGCATCCGTAAGGAATTGATATGACAAACGACAAGCTGTTTGAAAAGCTGGGCGCGCTACTTGAAATCGAAGACGATGCGGACAAGAAGCACATCAAAAAATTGCGAAAGGTATTGCAGAAACTAAAAAAGAGCCAGAAGGAGCTCCACGCCAGCCTGGATCTGATTGACGATGAGCACGAACGCCGCAAGATCAAACAGGACATCGAGGTACTCAAACTGCAGCGCAAAAAAGGCGTGAAGGTATACAAGGAGCTGAAGCAGGCTCAATCGACGGCACAAAGCGACGTACAGTGAGGGTTACGTAACGTGGCTCAGCTCAGTGGGACGGCCTTTTGCTCCGTTTCGGGGCGGCCTGGCTGGCGACTGCCGATAACAAAAAACCAAGTCTACACAAACGCCCGCTCAATCACATAATGCGCAGCCTGCCCTCGGCGCGCTTCCCGAAAACCCGCGACTGTCCAGCAACACGGCTAGTTCCTTCAACATACCGGGACTGCCACAAATCATAAAGCGATCAGTCTCGGGGTCAATTGCGGGCAAGCCGATATCCGCCGTTAGCTTGCCAATGCGCAGCAGATCCGTGAGGCGGCCGTTGTTATCGAACTTCTCCCGCGTCACCGTGGGGTAGTAGATGAGTTTGTCGCGGACGTCCTGGCCCAGGTACTCGTGCTGAGGCAAATGCTCCGTTATAAGCTCGCGGTAGGCCAACTCCTCGGTATAGCGACAGCCATGGGTCAGAATCACCTTGTCATACTGCTCGTATATCTCCGGGATCCCTGATGATACTGAGGAACGGGGCCAGGCCCGTGCCGGTGGCTATCAGGTACAGGTTCACACCCGGCAGCAGGCTGTCTTGTATCAAGGTGCCAGTGGCTTTGCTGTTGACCAGCAGTTCGTCACCCACCTGGATACTTTGTAGTTTCGATGTGAGGGGACCGTCGGGCACCTTGATACTGAAGAATTCCAGCTCGTCCTCGTAATTGGCGCTGGCCATGCTGTAGGCGCGCATCAGGGGTTTGCCCTCCCGCTCCAGGCCGATCATGGTGAAATGGCCGTTCTTGAAACGAAATCCCCGGTTGCGGGTGGTCTTGAAACTGAACAGCCGGTCCGTCCAGTGATGCACGGCGGTGACTTCCTCCCGGTGTATGCACGCCATGTGTTTGCGCCCCTGTAGTGATCAGTTGATGGCTACATCATAGGGTTTGATCTTATATTGGTAAAATGATTATATTACATAACCTATATCGGTTTTATGAATATATAATTTCAGGAATACAGAGAGAGCAAATCATGCGCTACAGCCTGCGCCAACTGGAAGTATTTCTCGCCACCGCCGCGTGCGAAAACATCACCCGGGCCGCGGCCAGTCTCGCCATGTCCCAGTCCGCCGCCAGCAGCTCACTGAAGGATCTTGAAGCACAGTTCAACGTGAAATTGTTCGATCGGGTGGGCAAGCGGCTACAGCTCAGTGAGTTGGGCAAACAACTCAGGCCCCAGGCAGAAAACCTGCTGGCTCGGGCCCGGGCCTTTGAACAGGCACTGCGCGGGGACGACGTGACAGGACGCCTGCAAATAGGCGCCACTCTTACCATTGGCAACTATCTGGCGGTGGGCATGATCGCCGACTTTCGCGGGCGTTACCCGCAGGCGGATATCGCCTTGAGCGTGGCCAATACCGAGACCATCGCCGAGCGCGTCTCAAGTTTCGAGCTGGACATGGGGTTCATCGAGGGTGAATGTCATCACCGGGACCTGGACACCATCCACTGGCGCCCGGATGAACTGGTGGTATTCGCCGCGCCAGATCACCCCCTGGCCCGCGCCGAGGCGCTCACTGACGACGACTTGTTATCACTGCCATGGATTGTGCGTGAAACCGGTTCGGGCACGCGCCAGGCTTTCGACCGGGCCATGCACGGCATTCTCACCGATCTACATATCGCCATGGAACTGCAGCATACGGAAGCCATCAAACGGGCGGTGGAGGCCAACCTCGGAGTGGGCTGCCTGTCACAGATCAGCCTGGTTGAGGCGTTCAAGCGGGGTTCGCTGGTGCCACTGGCAGTGCCGGGCCGTGACTTCCGTCGGGAACTGTACATCATCACCCACCGCCAGAAATACCACGGTGCGGGGCTCAGGCGCTGGTTGCAGCACTGCCAGGAAAGCCGGGTTTCCTAGAGCATCAGTCGCTGTTCTGGAAAACCAGGATCAGCACTACCAGCAGTACGGCAAGCCACAGGAACGACAGGATCTTCCAGAAAAAAACCGTATTACCCTCACTCTTGCTCGCGGGGTTGACCTTGAGAAACTCCGGGTTGGGGTGTTGCAGGTCGTGAATGAATTCCTCCAGGGAGTCATAGCGCTCCGCCGGGTCATTTTTGCAGGCTTTTTCCAGCGCCTTATCAAACCACACAGGAATAATCTCCCGGTGTTGGTAGCTGGGAACGTATTCGAGCTTGTAAAAGTCCTCCAGGGTCTTGCAGCGCTCCATGCGCTGGCCATAGGGCAGGCTGCCCCCGGTAAACATCTCGTAGGCGATGACCCCCAGAGAGTAGATATCGCCCTTGGTGTACGTGTTGATGCCAAAGCGGTAGGAGGGATCCGCGTAGTCCATGGTGCCCAGGGCGATTTCCCGTTCAAAGGGATTGAAAATTTCCTGTAAACCCGGGGCGTAAACCGCACCAAAATCGACGATTTTGATGCTGTCATCCGGCAGAATCATAATATTGCCCGGCTTCAGGTCCTGGTGGACCACCTGCTGCCATGCATCGCGAACATGCCGTCAGCAATCTTCATGATCATCCGGGCAATCACACTGGGCCGGGCCTCGGGGTTCTGTTCGATCCACTTTTGCAGGGTGATGCCAGGCACTTTCTCCATCAGGTAGTACAGGAAGTGTTGCGCGCCCTTTTTGGCCGGCACAATACTCACCACATTGGGGTGATTAATGCGACTGCCAATCCATTCCTCGGCGATAAAGCGTTCGATGTAAGCGGGGTCGTCATCGTAGGTGGCCGAGGGGGTTTTCATCACCAGTTCTTCGCCCGACTGCATATCGCGAACAATATAAAGCTGGCTGCGCTCACTGGCCCACAGTTCCTGGAGCACTTCGTAACCATCTATCTTGAGGCCGGGACGCAGTTCCGGGGGGAATGGCAATTTGGTCAGGCGCTCGCTGAAATCACCTTTCTCCTCCACACCCAGATGATCGATGCGCAACAGGCAACAGCTGAGATTATCGTCACTGCCGGCCTGTAAAGCCTGTTCGACCAGTTGCCGGCAGGTTTGCTCAAAGTCTTCCTGGCCGCGCTCGATCAGCTCCCTGATCTTGTCGTCGCTGAGAAAATCGTGAATACCATCGGTATCCAGGAAAAAAATATCACCCTGGCGCAACTCTACCGTGCTGGCGTCGATATTCAGCGTGGTATCCATACCCATGGCGCGAATCAGGTACTGCTTCTCACTGGAGATTGCCGCGACATGGTCTTTGGTGAGCTGGGTAAAGGCGTTATCCTCAGCGCTGAGCCGGTAAATCCTGCTGTCGCCAACGTGAAACAGATACGCCAGGTGCGATTTGATCACCATCAAGCTGAGCGTACAGATATAGCCCCGGGCCTCGTTGGGCATTGCCCGGCCCAACTCGTACAGCTCGCTGTTGAGGCTGGTCAGTGTTTTCTGGATCGAGTGTTTGACACTCCACAGCTCAGGCGTCGTAAAGTAGTTATCCAGAACCGCTTCCACCGAGCGGTGCGCGGCTTCCTTACCCGCCTCAGCGGAACTGACACCGTCGGCGACCACCACCACAGCGCCCTTGGTAGACAGCAGAGCATCTTCAGGCACACGAAAACCGATAGCGTCTTCATTGATGGCCTTTTTGGCCCCCGCATCCGTGTGTGTGGCTACGGTGGCCTTAAAAGATCTAGCCTGTTC
>PVMK01125007.1_pt1 | contig 123111 bp, 122 predicted proteins | sample 1853481 | NCBI WGS metagenome assembly PVMK01 (sample SAMN08533507, study PRJNA380276) | Marine sediment metagenome, whole genome shotgun sequencing project.
ATTACGATTGCCGCAAAAATGCCCGGTATTGCGGCCATGAACGTCGACAGCATGTCGGTGGCCGGTACGGAAATGGCATCGATCTGCAAGGTATTCAATGCCGCAATCAGAGCCGGCACGAACACGAAGACCGCAACGATTAAACCAATGACATTGGATGGCCGCACGTCCGACGGCAGGCCCAATTTCTCCGCCACTCCGTCGAATCCGATCGCGGCCAGCAGATTAGCAACGAGCGCTTTCAGGATTTTCGCGACGAACCAGCCAACCAAACCGATGACGGCTGCACCGATGAGATTCGGCATCATTCCAAGAATTTGATCGACCATATTCTGGACCGGATCCAGCAAGCCCTCGAGCTTCAGCGCGTCCAGAATCGCCGGCAGGAACAGCAGGATTATCAACCAGTACAGAATGGCCCCGGCGTTGGAACTGACCGGCCGCTCTTCGCCGGCACGGGCGATTGCCTGGTCCAGGCGCGTCGCGCTCAACGCCTTGACAGTCAGCGTCCTGACCACCCCGGCCACGATCCATGCCACCAGCGCTATCACTGCACCGCCGATGAGGTTAGGCGCGTAGTCGAAGAACTTCGTAACCAGTGCCTGCAGTGGGTCCGACACCTGGGCCAGGTTCAGCACACCGAAAAATGCCACCAACGCCAGCAGAATAACCAGCCAGTAGACACCAGAGCTGATCAGTGACTCGGCATTGACCTTTTCATCCGCGGTCGACTGAATCCGCTGGTCCAGTTTCAACAATCCCAGTAGCTTCGCCGTCGCTGATCGCAGTAGTACGGCAATCACCCAGCCGATGATCAGGATGGCGAGTGCACTGAGCATGTTGGGCAAAGTGCCAGCCAGCGTGTCGGCTATTGAGGAAAAAATAGAACCGTTGTCCATGATGTCTCCCCTTAATAATAAAACTCCGCGTTCGAATGGCATGCAATCGGAGCCGGCCTGGTGCACCGGCGCAATACAGCACGAGCAGTTATTGCCCGATCAAATGACGGTTTGGTCCGACCATCAATAACAGGCGGGTATATGACAGGTGAACGAAAGTCGAAGACCCTCATGCGCGACAAACAGATCCCGGACAGTTCGCGACGAACAGTAGCACTGCGGCTCGGCGGTCTTGGGTCCCACGTGGCGTCGTTGCCGGCGTCGCGGAGGAGGCGAGGACCCGTAGCTTTGCGTCTTCAGCTTTCGCTGAGTTTGCCTTTAGCTATCCTGCCATCGTTCATAGCATGTCTACCATGGCTGCGCAACAAGACAGCGATTGCCGACTTTTCGAACGACGCAGGTGATGTGTCATGGCCTGCCCACCTGGCCAAGACCGTCCGGGTCAGGCGTGAAGTATGGCCGCTCAGGGGAAAAAACTTTCGCCAGGTAATCGAGTATTTGCTCGCGCAGCGCGGGTGCCGGCTCAGGCATGCCCTGCTCTGCAACCATCCAGTCCAGGGTGTCCTCCCAGGCCTCACGGGTTAAACCCTGTTGCCGAACCAGCATCATTGAATGGCATCCGGAACACGACGCATAAGTCAGTTCGCGCCCTTCGCCGGGAGGCAGATCATCCCATGGCATGGTTTCTGCCTTCGTGCCATTGTGGCCGATGCAAACAATAACACTCAGCAAAGCGAAGCCGGCTTTGGCAGCGTTCATCCGCTTACTCGAACCGCAATCCGGTGCATGGAGTTGTTCAAATAACCTTTCGGGTTCCAGTCAATTGCAAATGGCTGCATTCGCCCCAACTCGTCGACAGCACGCGACCACAACTCGTAATAGCCTGGTACCGGAAACGCGAGTGCGGCGCGCCATTGTTGCCACGAGTATTTGTTGGCCGGCGGTTCCAGCATTGCTCGCTGCCAGGTCGCGCCAAAATCCATTGAAATGTCGACGGCTTGCACGGCAGCTTCTCCTGCCCATGCGTGTCCCCGGATTACCAGGTCGCTATTGCCATCCAACAGTTCAATGCCATTGCGTGGATAAGTGATCATCGACTTGACCGGCATCGACTCAATGATCTGGAAATCCTGTTCGGGCACATCTTGACCCCGGGCAACCGGGTAACGTGGCACCCGGTACGACGTGCCGCCCATTTTGGCGCCGTCGTGAACTACCTTGCGCACCCATATCCGGTTCAGCCACTTCTGCGAACACGAACCGGGCCATCCGGGAGCCACGACACGCAGAGGCGCTCCGTTCATCGGGTGGATCGGACCTCCGTTCATCGCGAACGCGACCAAAGTGTGCGGGTCCATTGCCTTGCGGATTGGAATACCCCGTGAAATTGCTTGTTTGTCTACCTGCCCGGACAGATGTGTGTCGGCACCGTAATGCCCGGTATAGACAGCGCTGTCCTTAATGCCGGCCGCACGCAACAGGTCACGATAACGCACCCCGGTCCATTCCGAGTTGCCGATCGCACCGACGGTCCACTGATTTCCGCGTGCCGGTGGATTGAATGCTGCCCGGCCATTGCCGCCGCATTCCAGTTGCAACGCGTAAGTGACGACGTCGAAATCTTTCTGCAGGTCCGCAATGCTCAAAGTTAGCGGCTGGTCCACTTCTCCATCGATGATCAGCCGCCAGTCTGACGCGTTGGTGGCACCGGGGGGCAAGCCGTTGTTGCGAATAAAATGACGGTCGACCGGCGTGATGCGGTCGTCCAGCAAATGCGCCGGCGTCTCGGCATTCAGGGGCCGGTCGTTCAGAATCTTGAGACCGTCTTTGCCGGTGATCACAAAAGGTTCCGCGGTGTCGGCCAGCGCTGCAGGAATCAGACCGCCCGGCATATTTCGCCAAAACGGTATGCTCGACCCCAGCAGCAGACTGATCGCGGCGAGCCCGGAACGCTGCAGAAATCCACGCCGGCTTGCATCGACACGACGTCCGAAGATCGACGCGTCGGCTCGCTCCGGATCCGCTGCATACAGCTCGGCTAAGCCGCGTTCGACTCGCTGACTCGACATGGTTATCCCTCGATTTGTGCGTCAGAATCCACCTGGGCCGGGCAAAAGCATAGCAGCGGATCGCGATCGTGAGTGAACTCGACAGTGGCATTCAATTGGCTGCCAGCCTGAGCCGGCACGCAGGAATTGCCGGGGTATGGTTAATCGCGGCCTGCGGACTGGCGGCTTGCTCCGGCGAAGGCTCGCCCGACCAGACCCAGTCCGCGACGACAGCATTGCGTAGCTTTGCCTACAACTGCGCAAGCAACGGCTACATCGTTGCCGATTTCCGTCGCGGTGACGCTGTCATGTGGTTGTTCATGCACGACCAAACCGTGCAGCTGGACCCGGTCGAAGCCGCTTCGGGGGCCAAGTACCGCAAAGGCGAGATTAGTTTCTGGAGCAAAGGGTCCGAGGCAATTCTGGAGGTTGCCGGCGCCACCGATAGCTGCACCGAGAATCGTCGCGCGTCGATTCTCGAAGATGCCAAGCTGCGCGGCGTCAGTTTCCGGGCGACTGGCAATGAACCCGGATGGGTAATGGAAATTGGGCCGGACGCGATCGTGCTGGAAACGAATTACGGCGCCAACCGCTACCGGTTTCCGCTGACGACTCCAGATGAGGATCAGTCAAACCGCATCACGACCTATCGTAGTGAGGCCGAAGGCAAAGTGCTTAAGTTGCGTCTGATCGGGGTGCGTTGCCAGGACACGATGAGCGACGATGTGTTTGCAACCAGCATTGAAATCGAACTGAATGAGGCAGCCTACCGCGGCTGCGGTCAGCCCTTGTACTAACTTAAAGAGAATTCGTCCGTCCAGGCGGCGGCGCGCGGGCCGGGCGCTGCAGCGCCTATGGGCCCGGGAAACGGGAGTCGGACTCCGCGGTTCCTGGCTTGGGGGTAGCCGCTGAATTCCACTGCGCCGGCTCTCACAACCGACTCTGGGCATTCGAACCGCCATCCCAGACAGACGAAAGTGACTGTGTTCGGCGCGACATTCTGCCGTATTTGTCCGGACATTAAAAGTCCAGGCAGTCAGGGGCTTTCGTTGTCCATGTCGACCACCACCTTCCAACGCCCGTCGGGCGTCTTGCGCCAGACGAACAGGTACTTGCCCTCGACGGCAACCGGGTTGCCCTCCTCGTCGTCCCAGCTATTCCAGTACCTACCCCAGGTGTAGCCGAGTTCTCCGGAGCGTGCCACCACAGCCGCTTCCGGCGACCAGGTCAGGTCGAGTTCGGGGTCGGCCAGCATCGCCGCGTAGATTTTGTCCCGGCCGGACAGCGGCGGCCGGCCGTCCGCCAGTTGCTGCGCATCCTCGGCCAGGTATTGCCGATATGCCTCGGGCGCTCCGTCGGTAAACGCGGCTTCGGCGAAAGCCTGGTCGGTCTCCAGCAGCTGCCGTTGCTCGTGCTCAACATCGACAGGCGGGGCGCACGCGCCAAGCCACGTGCCCAGCACCGCGACGATGCAATACGAGCCCCTATGCATCGTTAGCCTCGTAGTCATGACTCGGCATCCAGTCGCCACGGCCCTCGGGCAGCAAATCCAGCAGATTCCACACCGGGGTGAACAGATCCATGGCGCGGTGGTGGCGCTCGACCAGGGAACCTACAGTCGTGTAGCAATGCATGATGCTTCCGTCGCTGCCACAACGGAACGCGCTGAGCGCGGGTAGCTGGCGATCCGGCGCCAGCTCGACACCAAAATCGGCATTAAAACTATTGTCATAGCTGGACAACAAACGAAGACGATCCCAGCCGCGATCTTGGCCCCAGGTACGCAGCTTGTCGAGTTGGGTTTTGGCAATCACAACGAACGAGGTCCGTTGTTCGACGTGCCTGACCACCGCATTGAAGCCGTCGGTCCACATGCTGCACATTGGGCAGGCCGCGTCACTGTCGGGCGAAAACATCAGATGCTGCACGATCAGCGTGTTGCATTCGGCCGTAAACAGTTCCGAGAGATGGGTGCCGAAATAGTGGTCCGGATCATTGTCCGCCAGATCCTGCAGGCCTTCGCTAAAGCAGTAGTCCTTGTCCACCACTGGTCCCGGTGGCAGCTCACGGCGCAGCTGTGCGACCTGCTCACGCTGCTCGATCAGCGCGTTCTCGGCGGCCAGCAGCGCGTCGCGTTTGGCCTGGTAATCATCGGCATCCGTCATTGGCTGACTCCCGGCAAAGGGCGCTGAAAGTTGGGCCCAGAAATTGGTCATAAAGCCCTAAAAATGAGAGCTAGACCACGGTATGAAAGGCTTGCCTGCTTTACGGTTCCAGCGTCCCGTGTACTCCTCAGATTAGATTATGTCCACTTTGATCCTCGTTGCCAGTCTCGGTTCCGTCACAGTCGGTCTGTTGGTCGGTTGGGCACTGGCGCTTAGGCATCGCAAAAAGGTACGCCCCGCCAAAGGCGAGGACCCCAGGGATCAGGCCCTGCGCGAAATGCGTGCCGCTTTGAACGTGGCCCAGAAAAACGTCGAGGTGTCCAAGGGCAAGACCGACGACAATTCGCTGGAACTCAAAAAAACCGCCGAAACCCTGGAACAAACCCAGGCGACGTTAACCAAGATCCAGGAGAAATACGCTAGCAGCAGGGATAACTTGAACAAGGAGCTGGAGGAGAAAGAGGAGCTGATCCAGGAACTCACCCAGCACCGGAACGACCGGGACAAGTTCAAGGCCAAGATCGACGAACTCGAGGTCCAGCTCAATGTCAGCACTGGCCCGGACCTGATGGCGGGAGCCAATGAAGCCGAGCTCGCCGAGGCACAGGCCGACGCGGAAGCACTGAAGTCGCAAATGGAGATGCTCAGAGCCACCTCGAAGGGCGGAGACGATAAAACCGAGGCCGCATTTGAGCGCTTTCAGAAGGCCACCGAGGAAATCCGGGATTTAAAGGTCGAGATTAGCCATCTAGAGAACCAGGTTCTGCAGTCCAGCAAGCTCGACGACGAGATTAAACGGTTGAAGGAATCGCTGAAGGAAACGGACAAACTGAAGGAAGACGTAAAGCGTCTAGAGGGCGAAACCGCACAGCATGAACAGCTCAAGGCAGAATTCGCCCATCTGCAAAAGCGGGTCACGGACACTGACAAACTCAAGGCAGAAAAAGACAAACTTGAATCCAGGGTCGGCGTGCTTGAAACGACGGTCAGCAAACGCGAAACCGAGATCAGCCAGCTCGAGGACATTGCCGAAGAGGCCGAAAAGCTTCGTCAGCAAGTCGTGGGCCTGGAGGAGACCGCAAAGGAGGCCGAAAAGCTCCGCCAGCAAATCGTGGCCTTGGAGACGGCCGCAAAAGAGGTAGGGGAGCTTCGCGACAAGGTTGCCACTTTGGAGCCCGACGCTGGTGAGACCGTCAATCTCCGGATCCAGATGGAGCAGATGCAGTCAGTGGTCTCACATGCAGAACAGCTCCGCCGCTCAGAAGCCGACAAGCTGAAAGCCGAGTTGATGAAAACGCAGGCGGTGGTCGCTCAACGGGACAAGCTGAAACAGGCTGTGGAGCGCTTGCGCAACGTGGTCGCGGATCGCGAGAAACTGAAGGCCGAAGTCGAGCGTTTGAAGGGTAACGCAGACAATCACGAGGTGCTGAAAGTTGAAATCCTGCGTCTGAAGGACGATTCGTCCAAGAGCGAGGCCATGTTGAATGAGATGCACCAACGTCTCCAGACGGCCACTCAGGGCAGTGATGCGCTGAAGGAACAGGTCAATGAACTACAGGCCGGAGCCATGAAGAGCGAAGCGCTGAAGGCCGAAGTGAAGCGTCTGCAGACTACCGTGGCCGAGACCGACAAAATGCGAACCGAAGTTCGACGCATGAAGGTCGTGATTTCCCAGAACGACGAGCAGAAGGCGCAGATCGAACGGCTGGAATCGGCAATTGCTGACAGCGCTGACCTGCAAGACGAGATACGCAATCTCAAGGGCGCTGCGGCCGAAAATCAGAGTCTCAAAGATGAAATTGCGCGGCTCGCATCCACAGCCGATGAGAATGCCGTCCTGAAGAAAAAGATTCAGGATCTGCAGCAGAATGCAGCGAGCGGCAACGACAGCTCACCCGAGGGCGCGGCGCGCGGCGACGAAAGCTCCCCCAATGTCGAGCCCATGGGACAAGACTCGGTCAAGGTCAAACAACTGGTCGGCGAGATTCAGCGGCTCCAGCTAGAGTCCATCAATTCGAAAAAACAGGCTGCCCAACGACTTCAACAATTGGAAGAGGGGACGGCCAAGCTTCAAGCACTCGGTCCGGCTCACAAGAAGCTGGAAGAAGAGGCGGCCAAGGCCAGGCAACTTTCCGTCAAGGTGCAGAAGCTGGAAAAAGAAGCAGCCAGGGCCAAGGAACTCAGTGTCAAAGTGCATCAGCTTGAGCTAGCCGCGTCCAACGCTCATGAAATTACCACCAGAATGACACGGCAGGAGCCGGATCCCAATGACATTAACCGTCTTCGGGCCGAAATCGGGCGTTTACAGGACGAAGCTGTCGAAGTTGCCGAGTTGAAGGAAGAGGTCCGTCGCTTGCATATTCTGGCCTCGCAGGCCGAAGGGCTCAAAGGCGAAGTGCAGCGGCTCCATAAGGAACGCAAAGATAACGAGCTACTCGAGACGGAGATTCGCCAGCTGAAGCAGAATTGCAAGTCAATGGCCCAGACCACCGGAACGCTGCGCGCAAAAATGCACGAACTGGCCCATGAACTCAACAGCAAAAGTCCTGGTGCCGCCCACGATGGCGTGAAGACCGGAGGCGCCGCGGCAACGGTGTCGGCCCATCAGGAAAGAGATTCTGGTTCCGACACCGACTCGCTTCCAACCTTGTCCGAAGCTGCGACCAATGGGGAAGACGTAGCCGATGATCTTCAGGCTATCAAGGGTGTCGGCAAGGTACTGGCAGGCAAACTGCGTGAGCTCGGAATCACGAGCTACCGTAGTATCCTGGAGATGGGCCCGGAAGATTTTATACGCGCGGCAAAATTGATCCCTAACCTCGAAGGGCGCTTCAAGCGGGACAGCTGGGTCAAGCAAGCTCGAGCCTTGCACGAAAAAAAGTACGACCAAGCAGTCTAGCCTAACTGGCGCGCGTCAACCTCAGCAGCACCGGCAGCAGGGTCAGATTGGCCACGAGCGCGATGAGCATGCTGAAGCCAGTAAGTAATCCGAACAAAATCGTCGGGATAAAGCTCGACAAGGACAGAATCGAAAAACCAGCGACGATAATCACCGATGTAAAGTAAATTGCCCGCCCGATGCTAAGATGCGATCGCCGAATCGCAGCTGAATAATCGCCATCCCGGGCAAATTCCTCACGAAAACGGTGCACGTAGTGAATCGCATCGTCCACGCCGATTCCGATACTGATCGCGGCGATTGTAATTGTCATGATATCCAGTGGTATGCCGAACCATCCCATGACACCGGGCACGGACGCAGCAGCGATCATGATCGGTACGACGGTAACCAGCGCGATTTTCATAGAACGGAATAGCACAAGAAACATTATCAGAATCCCGACGAACACCACACCAATGGTCAGCATTTGTGAGCGGAACAAGCTTTGCAAGACGTTGTTGTAGAGCACCAGCATGCCGGTTAGATGCACGCGTTCCGGTTGAATTCCTAAACTTTCTACCAGACCCTGCTTGATTTTTTCGATCAAGGCATCGCGACGTAAATCTGGATCGGTTTCATAAACGCGGACCCAAAACCTGACCTGGTTTCCGTCTTCCGACATATACGGATCGAATAGTGCCTCCTTAATATCCGATGGCAGTCGCTTATAGAGAAGCGACAGAAAAAAAGTGCCAGGCGTCTCGTCCTGGTTAAGGATCTGCAGCGTCTCGATAGTGGTCGCCATTGACAGAACCTTCCCGGTTTCCGGCAAGCCTTCGAGATACTCATGCACCTGCCGCACGGTAGTGTCCAGCTGAAAGGTGTTGTACCAGTAGCTGGTCGCCCCTAGGTCTTGCCCGGCATCGGCATCGGCATCGAATTCATCCATAAATTCATCGTCGATATCGCTGAATTCATCGTCGATTTCTTCATCGAAGGTGAGCACGCTTTCACCCTCGCTGGAAAAAAACGCCGGATCCGCATCCAGAATGACATCCAGAGGGGTCGTGCCGCCGAGTTCACGGTCAATGACCTCCATACCCTGGTAGATTTCGGTACTGCCTTTGAAGTAATCGATAAAGCGATTCTCCACCTCCAGCTGCGTGATGCCGACAATGCTAAACACCGCCAAGGCTGCAAAAGCTAAAGCGATGCTGGCCGGAGACCGCTCCACCCACGTCGCCCACGCGCCGGTGATTCTGCTGGTGTAATCGCGCCGGCGTTGGGGCTCACCGGGCGTAAACAGCATCAGGAACCCTGGAAATATCACGAAGGAAAAGCAAAACACCACCAGCATCCCCGTGATCATCATCCAGCCGAAATCAATGACCGGGCGTATACCGCTGAACAGCAGTGATGCAAAAGCAACCATCGTCGTCAGCACCGTGTACAGACAGGGCCGGTATTTGTCGCGGATAGTCGTATATACGAGATAGCCCTGTCCGGATTTGGGATGCAGCGCGTGTAATTCCTGGTAACGAACGATCAGGTGCACGGTCAATGACAGGCTGAATATCAACAGGAGCGGAACAAAGTTGGCGGATACGACAGTGACCCGCCATTCCAACAGGCCGAGATAACCTAGCATCACAAGAATCGACACGACTGCACATAGCAAAGACACAGCGACCCACCGCGGCCGATGAAAAATCACGATCAGTAATACGATCAGAAAGGCGATGATGCCAACACCGAAAACGATGATGTCGTGCCGAATGAACGAGATCATATCGGTCACAATCATTGGCAGCCCGCCCAGGTGCAGTATCCCGAGTTCGCGGTGCCGGTCCATGATCGCGCGGATTTCGGCAATATCAGCCTCCTGTTCGTTCATGCGCGACGTGCGCAGTTCCTTGATGCGCGATGATAGAATTGACAATGACTCCGACTCTTCGTCCGAGAGCTTATCGGTGAGTCCTTTTTCCCGCAGCCGGTCCCGCTCACGTTGCAGCCCGTCGTACAGCTCACCGGGTTTGAATTGCACCAGCAGGGCCGTGGTTCTCCCATCCCGGCTCATAATCAACTCGCTCCACAGCGGGCTGTTGCGCAGTTCGATTTTCGCCAAGTCCATATCAGTTTCGGGGCTGAGCAGCGTCGGCACGTGCTTCTGCAGCTTCGCGAGGTTGGTACGTGGGCTGTTGATCAGCGGCACGTCCAGCATCGTCCGTACAGACTGAACGCGCTCCATCGTGAGCATTTCGTCTCGTAAGGTCTGGACGTCGGCGAGTGTCTCCGGTGCGAACAGGTCGTTGCGCGCCGTGTAGGTCACTATCACATAAGCTTCGTCACCGTAGCGGGCCCGGATACCGCGGTAGTAACGGAGATCCCGGTCATTCTCCAGCAATAGCGAGTCCGACGAGGCATCCAGTTTGACGTCCTGTGCGAACCAAACCGCAATACCGGCAATCAGGGCAATCAAAAACAGGATCATGCGCGGGCGGCCCAACACATCGCGGTCGAAAGCCCGTCCGAAAGTCGACCGCATTCTGGCCCTGATAGTTTTGATCGAATGCATGGGTCGCGTATTCTGCCTTCCCTGCGGGGTAACGCAAGTTTTGGGAGCCGCAGATGGGCGATTTTTAGAGACCTACAACGACTGGTTACTGAACAACCAGCGCAACGTCAGCTGAAGCTGCTGCTCGGTCATGTCGCAGGGTTCGCGACCGCCGGGCCCGCAGGTTGCCGCCTCGGAATCCGAGAAGTACATCCACGCCAAGCGAAACGAATAGACGTGGTGACTGACGGTATCGCTATTCGGAAAATCGACCTCGGCGCCGCGCTGAATCACCAGCAAGCGCGGCACGAATTCCAAATTGACCTGATCCATCGACGCCGCGGCCGCCGGCCCGGCCGGCATGACAGCGGAATCGACCGCTTCGAAGTAGATGGCGACGCCAGCCAGCGGTGCGCCATCGCGATCTGAAACCGCGACCGTAAAAGGTCTGGCCAATGCTGGCGTTTGCGGCAGGGCCACCAACAGTAAAGTCGCCAGGCTCCTGAACGGAAACCCTGTCCGCCGCCGATCACTGCGATGCATTGCGTCGATTTTCCATAATCCCGGAGGTCACCCAAAAGCTTACCGGGTAACCAAATTCGCATCCGTGACGCACACCCCATAGTCAAAGCAAGAGCAGATATAGCATCTGATCTGGGGGTTTCTGTATTGCATGCGCAGCATTGCGCCTCTGCACGGAAGTGAGCGAAAAAATTCAGATGCGTACCTTTCGCAGCAAGGTCCTGACCCTGACCATACTCGTGGTGCTGGTCTCCCAGCTCGCGACGGTCGGTTCCGTATTGATCACCGCCAGAGACGCGTCGCGGGTGCGCGCTGAACAGCAGCTGATCGGCGGCGGCGGCACATTCAAGCGATTGGTGCACAACCGCGGGCAATTGCTTACCCAGACGGTGCGCACGCTGGCCAGTGATTTCGCGTTCAAGGAAGCCGTGGCAACCGGAGACACCAGTACCCTGGCTTCGGTGCTAGAAAATCATTCCCGCCGCGCCAACGCAGATCTCGCGGTCCTCGCGGATGTCAACGGCAACATCATCGTTTCAACCGGTGGCGCGACGAACTCTTCCCCAGAACTATCGGTTCTGATTGAAACCAATGACGAACCAAGTTCCAAGCGCTCCGCAATGATTATCAATAACCAGGGTTACGAGATGCTGACGGTCCCGGTGCTGTCGCCTCTGCCGGTAGCCTGGGTGTCGATGGGTTTTCTTATCGACAATTCACTGGCAAAGCAAATGTCAGAGCTGGCCGGCTTGGAAACCACGTTTATTGCAACCACCGAGGACGGCCTGAAGTTGATCGGCAGCTCATTGCCGCGCGAGGAACGCGCATTACTGGTCAATGCGGCCCTGAGCTTCGCCAATGCCGGCGGCGACCACGATGTAGCCGTACAAAATCTGCGCAAGGAGTACCTGTCAACACGGGAAGACTTCGTGACCGGCCCGGTAACGGTATTTGCAATACTCCAGAAATCCATGGGTGATGCCATGGCGTTTTACGAATCGCTGCGCACGGCGTTGATTCAAATGGCCACCCTTACCATGTTGTGTGCTCTGGTTTGCGCGGTCATGCTCTCACGAACCGTGACCCGGCCAGTCCGCGATCTCCTGCAGGCGGCGCGGCGTATGCGCGTTGGTAACTACAGCAAGAAGCTTAAATTCAGTTCGCGTGACGAGTTCGGCGAACTGGCTAACGCGTTCAATGATATGCAGCGAAGTATCTCGGAACGTGAACAACGCATCAGCTACCAGGCGACCCACGACGGGCTGACCGGTCTGCCAAACCGCCTCCAGGCAATGGATCTTCTGCGCAAGACACTGTTGAAATGTGCGCGGATTGAGCAACCGATGACGCTGCTGATCATGCACCTGCGACGCTACCGTGAAATCGAATCATCGCTGGGGCATGAGATCGGCGACGAGGTGTTGCTGCAATCGGCCAAGAGAATGCGCGATAGCCTCAAGGAAAAAGATGTGCTGGCCCGCCTCGAGGGTGATCAGTTTCTCGTCGTACTCCCTGGCGCCGATAGGGACGCCGGACTGACAACGGCGGAAACTCTGGCGAGGCTTTTGGACTCCGGCCTGACCATCAAAAATATCAACGTGACCCTCGATGCCTGCATTGGCATGTGTGTCTATCCGGAGCACGGGCGGCAGCCCGATGAACTGTTGCGCCGGGCAGCAGTAGCCAAGAACGACGCCCAACAGTCACAGAAAAATGTTCATGTATACCAAAACGGTCGTGAAGCCCGGCACGTTCGCCAACTCGCGATACTCGGCGATATGCGGCGAGCCGCCACGGACAACGAATGGGAATTGCATTACCAGCCGAAGATTTCGCTCAACGATGGAAGCGTCAGTGGCGCCGAAGCTTTACTTCGATGGAACCATCCGGAACTGGGCCAGATACCGCCGGCGGAATTCGTGCCGCTCGCTGAAAACGCGGGCAACGTGGGAATGCTGACCGAGTGGGTGTTACGCAACTCAATTGCACAGGCTCGCAACTGGCAGGAAGCCGGACTTGAACTAGCGGTTGCCGTCAACTTGTCGGGACGGGATTTATTGAACGACAAGTTGCCGTACCTGATCATGCAGATCCTGCGCGATAACGAACTCGACGCACGTTCCATGATATTCGAGATCACTGAGGAAGCGCTGGTCCAGGATATCGACCACGCGATCATGGTCCTGAAGTATCTCCGCGACATGGGTGCGAAGATATCGATGGACGATTTTGGCACCGGTTACTCTTCGCTCAGCCAGTTGCAGTTATTACCCGTCGATGAACTCAAGATCGATCGCGCATTCATCACCGATCTGCCGGACAGTGAGGCCAATACCGCCATTGTCCGGTCAGTGATTGAACTGGCTCACAACCTCGGGCTGGAATTGGTCGCCGAAGGGGTCGAGACCGTTGCTGCTTTGGACTGGCTGCGGGAACACGGCTGTGAGCGCGCCCAGGGTTTTTACATCAGCAAGCCGATGCCGGCCCACAAGCTGAAAAACTGGGTCGATAAATGGATCGACTCGGGTAACAAGGCCGACGACTCACTGGTTTTTTTGCCGCGCCGGCCCATCAAGACACCGTAGCTCAGCGCGGCAGTGCAAATGGCCGTATGCGGCAAATTCCCTTGCCCGCGCCATCGGTACTACCGGAAGATCAGTAGCCGTGGAGAACGATGAAATAGGCCGAGTCCGTCTTAGCATGGTGGCGATCACCGGCATCTGCCGGAGCACGCGGCTGGCCTGCTGTGCGTTAATCACTGCCGGCGCACTGACGGCCTGTTCGCCGCCTGTCGACAGCCCCGACCCGAACGTCGTGCCGAATGGCGTTTGGCGCGGCGAAATCGAACAATTCGGGCGCGCCCTGCCATTCACGTTCACGGTAGATGGCTCGGGCAATTCTTTGCAGGTCAGCTACCGCAACGGCGACGAACAGGTTGCGGTGGAGCGGGTGAGCTATGACCCAACCACGCAAGCACTCGAATTGTGGTTCCCGTCCTACTCATCCGGACTGATTGCGACCGTCGATGGTACGCGCATGAGCGGTGAAACTTTTCTGAACCGCCGCAACCAGATTCACCGGCTGCCGTTTACCGCGCAGCATGGCCTCGAGTACCGATTTTTTGAACAGGCCGCGGACGACTATGTCGACCTAAGTGGTCGCTGGGAAGTGCTCATTGATATGCCGAAGTTTGAGTTGAAGCAAAACGGCGTCGCATCGTTTCAGCAACGCGGCCCGTACATCACCGGCACCGTCAATACTGAGGTCGGCGACTACCGTTTCCTGACCGGTGAGGTGCGTGGCCGGGATTTGTATCTGTCCTCGTTCGACGGCAACGGCACACAACTGTGGCTCGCCAGCCTCGGTCAAGACGGCATCCTGCGCGGCAGTTTTGATACCGTGACGTACCAACGGGCTGAATGGAAAGCGAAACCAAACCCGGACGCCGAGCTCAATGATCCGATGAGCCTGACCTGGATTAAGCAGCCGCAAAATCGATTGGCGTTCACCTTCCCCGACCTCGATGGCAATCCGGTCTCGTTGGCGGACGAACAGTTTCGCGGCAAGGTCGTGCTCGTTGTCGTTGCGGGTTCGTGGTGTCCGACCTGCCATGACGAGGCAAGCTTCATGGCGCCCTACTACAAAAACAATAAAGATCGTGGTCTCGAGGTCGTGTATCTGATGTTCGAGTACTCGGATCGCTTCGAGGAAGTCGAGGACCAGGTTCGAGCGTTTAGGTCACGCTACGATATCGAACACGAGATGCTGTTCGCCGGAGATGCTTCGCGCACGACCCGCAATGACATCCTGCCGATGCTGAACGGCATCATCGCGTTCCCGACGACGATCTTTGTCGACCGCAAAGGCGAAGTGCGCCGCATTCACACCGCGTTTCCAGGTCCGGCCACCGGTGAACCGCACGAAGAATACAAGCGCGAGCTTCGCGCCTTTGTCGATGCATTGCTGGCCGAGACGGCCTGACCCAATCGCATAAAACCCACCGTCATCGCAGCAAATTCGTGAGCAGGCGCGGAACCGCGCCGGCGCGACCGAGGCACTGGATTATGTACGGACCTTTCCTTGTGAGTCAGCTGTAAGCAAGGTGTAACCCAGCTAGGTGGCCGCCTGTGCCACGATTCAGGCTGTGCTTACGGCCCGGCCCATCGGCCGGATCATGACAGGTGATAAAATGGATCCGAACCTTAGCAGCAGCCTGATTGGCAGTCCCCAACGGACATATCCCGGTACCGGGAGTAATTCGGGCCATCGGCAGCCCGGCAAAACCATGAATAAAAGTGCCGCCACACTAGCCAAGCTCAGCCGGCCACAATTGCGTGGGATTCTGTCCCGGGACCGCCTGTTCTCGGAGCTCGACGAGGGACGCGACAAATCGATCATCTGGGTCTCCGGATCGCCCGGCAGCGGCAAAACCACGGTCGTGGCCGACTACGTGGACACGTGGGCGCTGGATTGCGTCTGGTACCAGGTTGACCAGGGCGACGCCGACGTCGCGACCTTTTTCTACTACATGGGCCAGGCAGTCGCTAACCTGGAGGATTCCAGTCAGAACCCACTACCGACGCTGTCGCCTCAGTATCACAGTAACCTGAACGCATTTACGCGCCGTTATTTCCGGCAATTGTTCAGTCGGCTGACCGCCCCGTTCGCGCTGGTGTTCGATAACTACCAGGATATCCCCGCGCAATCGCAGATTCACGAAGTGCTGCGGGAAGGTCTCCAGGAAATTCCTGATGATGGTTGCGTCATTTTCATCAGCCGCGCAGACCCGCCGTTATCGATGGCCCGATTTCGGGCCAACCAGGCGATGGAGTTTATTGGTCCTGAGCAGTTAAAGCTGACACGCGAGGAATCGGATGCAATCGTCGAACTGCGCGGACATAAACTAAGCACGGATGCCCTTCAGCAACTTTACGAAAAGACAGAGGGTTGGGCTGCTGGTCTGGTCTTGATGCTGGGACGTGCAGATGCCGAAGGCGCTGTCGAAATGTTGCCGGCTGATTCGACACCCGAGGTTGTGTTCGATTACCTGGCCGGAGAAATTTTTAAGAATTTTGAGCCAGCCACCCAGGACTTCCTGCTGAAAACTGCCTGGATGCCGCAAATTACGGTCAGCATGGGTCAGCAGCTGAGCGGAGAGGAAAACGCCGGAGAAATTCTCAACAACCTCGCAAGCAACGACTACTTCGTCACAAGCAAACAGAATGTCGGCGAACTCGTTTATCAGTACCACCCGCTTTTGCGCGAGTTTTTGCTGAGCAAAGCAGAGGAAACCTTGTCGGCGGATGAACGCAATGCGATCCAGGCCAAAGGTGCGGCGTTGTTCGAGGCCGAGGGGCAAATCGAAGAATCTATCGCGCTGCGCGTCGACGCCCGGAACTGGGATGAGATCAGCCGCATCATTCGCGAGAACGCAGCCGATATGCTGGATCAGGGGCGGGGGGAAACGCTGGAGCACTGGCTGGAAGAACTCCCTGCGTCACGCGTCAAAAACGATCCCTGGATGCTGTACTGGCTTGGCGCAACGCGCCTCGCCGTGGCACCACGGGACAGCCGGCGACTGTCCGAGCAGGCCTACGGTCTGTTCAAGAACGCTGCCGAGCCCGACAGGAAAGGGTTATTTTCCGCCTTGGCCGGGGTCATGGACGCGATCATTTATGAACTCGACGACTTGACCTTGCTGGACCGCTGGATTGGCGAAGCAGAAGAACTGATAGCCGACGGCGCGGGGTTCCCGTCGGCGGCCATCGAGGCGCGATTTACCTGCAACACATTCATGTCGATGGTGTTTCGTCAACCGTTCCATCCGGATATCGAGAAATGGGGCGAACGCACCGCGGCCATCGCCGAGAAGACGGACGATCCCAGGGTCGTACTGCAAATGTCCCTGATATTGGCGGCGGGATTTACGTGGACGGGTCGTTTTCCGCAGGCGATTGCTACCATCGAAACCATGCGGGCGTTGTCCGACCAACCGGGATTGCCGCCGATCGTTTTACCGACGCTGCGCAACATCGAAGCGATGTATTTCATGCTGGTCGGTGAACACGAGGCCTGCATGCAGGCCGTGCAGAGCAGCTTGGAAATTGCCGAAAGCACCGGCGTCCAGATCTGGCGAAACAGCACCCTCATTTACGGTGCCGGCAGTGCAATGGCGACAGGGGACCTCGACCGCGCCGAGGAGTTGTTCAAACAGACCGACCAGCAGGCTCTGGCCGGCCGCCGCTTTGATTCCTACAGTTACCACTACTTCAAAGGCTGGCAAGCCATGCTGCAACGGGACATGTTGACCGCGCACCAATCGCTGCGTACGGCCCTGCGCCTGGCCAGCGAAATGGGTATTCCGTTTTTTGAACTGCTGACCAAACTGGCTCTCGGCCAGGTTCTGTTTCATAGCGGGGACGCACGCAAAGGCACAATGTACCTGCAACAAGTACGCACCGTTGCACGGACCATCAAAAACCGGCTGCTGGAATTCACCAGCCTGCTCAACTTCGCTCAACTTGCGTTGGACTATGGGCGCCCACGCGCCGGTATGAACTCGCTGCGTTACGCGCTGGGTCTCGGCCGCGACAAGGGTTTTATGAATACCTTGTGGTGGCAGCCGGAGGTCATGGCACCTCTTTGCGCGCGGGCGTTAAAAGAGGGCATTGAAGTCGAATACGTCAAAAGCCTGATACGCAAGCGCAAGCTGACGCTGGATCTGCCGCCGCTAGACGTTTCGGAATGGCCGTGGGCCTTTAAGGTCAGTACGCTGGGACGCTTCGAAATCCTGCGCGGTGACGGGTCGAACCTGCTGTCGGGTCGCGGCGGTCGTCCCGTCGAAGTTCTGAAGACTGCGATCGCGTATGGTGCAACCGATGTCAGTGTGGACCGCATCACAGATGTGTTGTGGCCGAACATCGATCGGGACTATGCGCACCGTTCATTCAATACGACGCTGCACCGGCTGAGAAAGTTGCTCGGCGAAGACGAAGCCCTGCTGCTGACAAACGGTCAATTGAGCCTGAACGACAAGTACTTCTGGTTGGATACCTGGGCTGTCAACCAGGCCTGGGAAGACTTCCGGACTTCGCTGAGGAAAGGCGGCAAAACGCCGGACAACGAGCGGCTAGACGAACTCGCGGAACGGGTGCTGGAACTGTATCGAGGCCCGTTCATGCCCGGAGATGAAGACCATCCGTGGACGATTTCCGCGCGGCAGCAGCTGTCGACCCGGTTTCTGCGTTTTATCGGCGATCTCGGCGGTTACCTGGAATCCAACGAGCAGTTTGACCAGGCTCTGGATCTGTATTTCCGCGGGCTGGATGCAGACGATCTTGCCGAAGGACTATACCGAAGGCTGATGCTGTGCTTTCAGCATCTCGGACGCAAAGCCGAAGCGATAGAGGCTTATCATCGCTGCTCCCGCACTTTGTCGGCGCGGCTCGGTGTAAAACCCTCCGACGAAACCACAGCCATCTATAATTCGCTGATGGCCGCTGCGTAATGTACGGGACCGACCGGAGTAGATGAAGAAGAAAAAGCGGATCAACCGCGCAAAGTCGGCCGTTTCGCAACCGCGCTTTCGTTCACGTCTGACGCCGGCTAAAAAAGGCACCAAGGCCTACAGCCGGCGCCCGAAACACCAGCGCCCAGAAGGCAAACCGGAATAGCAGCGGGCACGCTTAATGCATGTAGTAACCGAGGCGCGCTGCCGGGCGCGGGCGACCGGTACGGGTGCACGAGCGTCGTCGAAGCCGAGTGCGGCGCCGCCACTCCGGTGAAACGGGGCGATGAAGTGGAATCGAGCGCCGAACTTTAGTGCGATCATCGCTAGGGGCAGGCTGCCCAGCGAGGCTTCGCCGATCCGCGCGCAGACAGGGATGTCGCAGCGCGGTTGAGCGAGGGACCCGTCCCGGCCGCTCGAGCCGCCCCCAACCGTGCCGCTATCAGCTTTTTGGCGTAAGCTCAACGGACAAACACAATCGCAATCCAGCAAAAACGTTACGGAGCGAGTATGTCGTTTCAAGCTAAACTTTTTCCGATCATCGGTGCGGTGCTGCTCGCGGTGGCCGTGCAACTTGGTGCTCTGGGAGCTCACGCGCTAACCGATAGCCTGTCGGCGAGTGACTTACGAGCGTGGAATTTCGCGGTGCAGTTCCAGTTTTATCATGCGCTGGGGTTAGTCCTGATCGGTATCCTTGTACACCTGCTGGGAAATCGGGCGCCGCTGAATTGGTCCGGGTGGATCATGCTGGCCGGCATCTTTCTGTTCAGTGGCAGCATCTATGTTACGGCTCTCGGAGGCCCGGATGCGGTAGGCGCAGTCGCACCGTTTGGCGGAGCCTTGTTCATGCTGGCCTGGATCCTGATTGCTGTTTCCGTATTTCGCGCCTGAGTTCGCCCTGAATCGCGCGCCAGGCACCGACGCTTGCATTCTCGAGTAGCCTTGCCACGCGGGCGGGCCAACCGTGACCGAGCATAACAAGCAGATTACGTAAGCTTAGCGGGCAGGCGGCGTGGCTCCGGGATCAGTCGCTAAGCCGTCGTGTAGCGGCAGGCCCGGGGTCGAATCGCCGCGGCCAGGATTTGCGTATACTGGTCAGAACGATTAGAACAACGCAGATTCAAGCTCATGATAATCCCCGTTATTCTTTCCGGGGGAGCCGGCACGCGGCTGTGGCCCTTGTCGCGCGAACTGTACCCGAAACAGCTTTTGCCGCTGGTCGACCAATTCACCATGCTGCAACAAACGGTTTTACGCATCAGCGAGCGCCCCGGCATCAGCCAACCAATCGTGTCGTGCAATGACCAGCATCGCTTCCTCGTGGCCGAGCAGTTGCGTGAAATCGACGTTGAACCGGTCGCGATCCTGCTGGAGCCGACCGGCCGAAATACCGCTCCTGCCGCAGCCGCGGCGGCCATCCATGCCATTAATTCAAACCCGGACGACAATCCATTGTTGCTGGTTCTCCCGGCGGATCATGTTATCGCCGACAACGAAGCGTTTCTGACTGCGCTGAATCTCGCCGAACCGGCCGCGCTTGCCGGCGATCTCGTGACGTTCGGAATCGTGCCAACACGGGCCGAAACCGGTTACGGCTACATTCGATCGCGGGCGAAAACCGGTACGGACGACAACCGCGTGCGCGCGGTTGCGGAATTCGTCGAAAAACCGACCGAAGCAGTTGCCGCCGAGTACGTGCAGTCCGGCGACTATCTCTGGAACAGCGGCATGTTTCTGTTTAGCGCAGCAACTTATCTCGAGGAGCTGCGACGTTATGCACCAGCGATTGCCGACGCATGCAATGCGGCCATAGCGGGAGCCAGCGTGGATCTGGACTTTCTGCGCCTGGACACCGACGCCTTTACTGAATGCCCGAAAGACTCTATTGATTTCGCAGTCATGGAAAAAACAGACCGCGCCGTCGTCGTGCCACTCGATGCCGGCTGGAGCGATGTCGGGTCGTTTGCTGCCTTGTTCGATGTGCTGGCCAAGGACGCCAACGGCAACGTTTTTGAGGGCGACGTCGTCGCCGTCGACACGCGAGGTTCGCTGGTCAACGCCGGGAGTCGGATGGTGGCTACCGTGGGCATGGAAGACTGCGTCATCATCGAAACCAAGGACTCCGTGCTCGTATCGACCCGCGAGCGCAGCCAGGACGTCCGTCGCCTGGTGGATCAACTACGCCAGGACCAACGCCCGGAAACGAAGCTGCACCGCCAGGTATTCCGGCCGTGGGGAAGCTACGACGGTATTGACCAGGGAGACGGCTTTCAGGTCAAGCGCTTGATCGTAAACCCAGGCGCGAAGCTCTCGGTGCAGATGCATCATCAGCGGGATGAGCACTGGACAGTCGTCGCGGGTACGGCGCGCGTAACCCGGGATGACGATCAATACCTGTTAGAAAAGAATGAATCGACGTTCATTCCGCGCGGCGCCAAACACAGTATCGAAAACCCCGGCACCAAATCTTTGCATATCATCGAGGTACAGGTCGGCGACTACCTCGGGGAAGATGATATCGTGCGGTTCGAGGATCGGTATGGGCGGACCGGGGATTCCTGACACGTGTATATGAGTCGGTGGTTCTGAACGGAGTTGCAGTGACGACCCAGATCACCTGTTTCAAAGCCTATGACGTCCGCGGGCGTGTCCCGGATGAATTGAATGACGATATCGTCTACCGGATCGGCCGGGCGTATGCGGCATTCGTCCGGCCGCGCAAAGTCGTCGTCGGTCACGACATCCGGCTGTCCAGCCCGGCATTGATCGAGGCCTTAGCAAACGGGCTCATGGACAGTGGCGTCGAGGTATACGACATAGGGCTGTGCGGGACCGAGCAGATATATTTTGCGACGTTTCACGCCGGGATGGACGGCGGAATCATGGTCACAGCGAGCCACAATCCGCCCGATTACAACGGTCTGAAGTTTGTGCGCGAAGACGCCCGGCCACTAAGCCGCGACAGCGGCCTGCAGGATATTCGGCGTCTGGCCGAAGAAAATCAATTTGCCGATGTAAGGAACCGGGGCCAGCGTCGCGCACTCGACGTTGACGACGCATATATTGAGCATCTGCTGGGCTACGTCGACCGGAAGCTGCTCAAACCTCTAAAAATCGTCGTCAACGCTGGCAACGGCGGCGCCGGCGCCGTAATCGACCGGCTCGAGACCCAGCTTCCATTCGACTTCATCAAACTACAGCACGAGCCCGACGGCACGTTTCCGAACGGCGTGCCCAATCCGTTGCTACCAGAGAACCGCGGCGTGACGGCCGACTCGGTTCGCGAGCATGGCGCCGATCTCGGCATCGCCTGGGACGGAGATTTCGATCGCTGTTTTCTATTCAGCGAACGGGGTGAGTTCGTCGATGGATACTACATCGTCGGCCTGCTGGCCCAAGCGATGTTGGAGCAATCAGCAGGTGAGACGATTGTGCATGACCCCAGGCTGACCTGGAATAGTATTGAAATGATCAAAGCGCACGGTGGCACACCGGTGCAAAGTGTCTCGGGTCATGCATTCATGAAGCAAACGATGCGTGAGGTCGATGCAATCTACGGTGGCGAAATGAGTGCGCATCATTTTTTCCGCGACTTCGCTTACTGCGACAGCGGCATGATTCCATGGTTGCTGGTAACACAGATTATGTGCGTCGGAGGTAAATCATTAACCGAGCTGGTCGGCGAACGGCAACGCAAGTACCCGAGCAGCGGCGAGATTAACCGGAAAGTTGACGACGTCCAGGCAACGATCGCACGGATCGAAGCGAAATACGCCGATCAGGCGAAGCACTTGGATCATTCTGACGGACTCGGCGTCGAGTTCGATGAGTGGCGATTCAATATCAGGGGGTCGAATACCGAGCCACTGATTCGTTTAAACGTCGAAAGCCGCGGCGACCCTGATCAGGTACGGCGGGCCACCGCGGAACTACTTGCGTTGATTGAGCAAAGCTGATCACTTCAGGCGTTCCAGTAGTTCGCCGACAATCTGCCTCGCCATTTTTGCGGCGCCCGGAGCGCCGCTTTCCCGTGGGCCGGCAATGTTCAGGCATGCAACCTGGTGCTCACCAACAAATGCCGACATGCGCTGCACCGCCTCGGCCGTGTCGACTTCGCTGGCATTTATCTCAAGGCTGGGGCGGCCCGCTTCGCGACAGCAGTAAAGCGTCAGGCGGCTTCCGCCACTGATGTTTCCAAAATGGATCAATATGGTGGCGTCGCTGTCGAGCACGTTTCGCTCGGTCCGTTGCGCATAGCCCGCATCGGCCAACTCAATCACCGGAAAATGCGCGGGTATGCGGCCGTCTTCCGCTTTGCGGCCCGCGGGGCACCAACCACCGCAATTGACCTGCCGATCAAGCGCAGCTTGCAACGCGCCGCGGTCAACGCCAGTTTGCCCCCCGGAAATGATTTTGATCAATTCAGCGTCTTACTGGTCCAGCCATTTTCACCGTACGCGATCTCGTAGGCGGGCCAATATGTCTGGTCGAGCTTCAATGTGAGCACTTCGATTGAATTGTTCCAGGTCACTGTACCCAGGCGCACGGAATCCCGGTCCTGCTTGTCCCGGACCGCGGCCAGAAAACTGTCCAGATCCGGAGTCGGCTGACCATCGACCGCAACGATCCGCCGGCCAGCCGTCAGTCCGAACCGGGACGCCGGCGAACCGAAACCGAAGTACGCTACGTACACTCCGTACGGTTCGATGCCGCGTTGGGCCGACATGTCCCGGTACGGCGCCTGTAACAAAGCGCCTGCCCACATCACGGCCCGCCGGGTGCCGCGGCCGTCCAGCGCAACCGTCCGGACACGCAGGCCAACAACCTGCCGGTCGCGCCAAATCTGGACGTCCACGATCGGACGCTGCACTGCCCGCTCAACTTCCCGAAATCGCGACACCGGTGTGCCATCGATCGTCAACAGCAGGTCCCCAGGCAGAAACTGTCGCGCTGCATCTGATCCGGCTACGTTGCGAACGACCGCCAGCAGTTGACGGCGATCCGGATCATGCAACTCGAGTTGCCGGGACCAATCATCAGATAAACCAAACGTTCTGGCTACGGACAACGGCACCTGGCGAAATTCAACCTCGAGAGAGTGCAGCGGTTTGTGCTCACGCACGAGATCCAGCATTTCGGCGACCAGGTCGATGGGTACACCCTTGTTGTCCTGGAATATCTCGCCACCGCGTTGGTAGGCAAAGCTCGACCACAATGCAACGACTCGCCCACTATTGTCCGCAATAACCCCATCGATGTCGCCGGGTCCGTTGATCAGCGCAAGGGTTTCCATATTGCTGTCGCGGAAACGCAGCGTTCGTGACAAAGGAAAATTTACCGGTTCGATTGACGCGACCTGGCTCGCCTGATGAATCAGCTTATTGTCGCCGCGCAACCCAACGACCCATACTTCATCCCCCGGTTGCGGTAAGGTCTTGCCGAATCTCACCGGCTTGACCGGCGTGTTGCCGATCAACGCGGGATCGTAGGACAGCATCGCAAGATTATGCAGCGGATGGATGTACGCAACCTCGCCGGGAATTTCCAGCGAACCTGCAAATATTATCCGCACATCCCCCATCGATTCCGGCACGGTGTTGCGGTCGACAACTACGTAACCGAGGTCTGTGTCGAGGATCAGCCCGGTGCCGTAGTAGTGCTGCTCAGCGACACCGGAAATCGTATATGGCATATCGAAATGCACCTGAACCAGCGACGGTGCAACCGCGCGGGCAACCGATTCCCGGTGCCGGACAAAACTGGCGCTGGCAGGTTCTGGTGTCGCGGCACCGTCAGCGGGCGATAACGGCTCGCAGGGCCACAGGCCTTCGGTATCGTCACGATGGCAACGAACCGCCGGGAACCAGCGCCGATCCATGCGAATAATTCGGAGCTTGCTGGCGCGCGGATCTTCGAACGTGAAATACCGCACCGCCGTCTCCTGTCGGTCGGCCAGTCCCTCCATGGCCATTTCCAGAGAATCGAGATCGCTGACTGGGGTGCCGTTAAGTGCAACGATAATGCTGCCGCGTGGGATAGCGGCGGTACCGAGTACATAGCCTGGATTTGCGACGTACACGCCGTCCAGCGCGCGATTGAAGTGGCGCGCCTGCTGATATGACAAGTCGTGAACCACGGCGTCGCCAAACTGGATGTACTCATCCGGCGTGATCGTATGCAAATCCTGAATCGGAACCTCGCGATCAAGCGATTCGCCGTTGCGCTCGATGATCAAACTAACCGTACCTCCAATCCGCGAATCGAGTATCGCTTCCAGCGATACGAAATCGGCGACGTAGTTACCGTCCAGCTTGACCAGGATGTCTCCCACTTCTAAGTGCTCTGAAGCAGCTGTTTCGGGCAAAACCTGGTCCACGACCAACATGCCGGTTTGGTCTGGAAACAAGCGCCGCATCGCGGCTTCCGTACCCTCCTGCAATCCCAGGCGGCGCAATTCATCGAAGGCTTGATGAACAAATACGGTTTCCAGCGTCCCTCGTGTCACCGGCTCGCCGGCACGAAGCAGTTCGACCGCGCGCTTGACCCGGTCCAACGGCAGAAAAAAGCTCGACGCGGCCATGCTGGACCCGCCTGCGTTCAGGGCCACCACCTGGCCCTCGATGTCAATCACCGGTGAGCCGGAGGAGCCGCCGGACGTTCCGGAAGCCGCCTGCAAATAAAACGTGTTGAAGTCGTTGTACTCGCCGGGGCCATAATTCGGCGCCTGTCGGCGAAGCCTGGCGATCGTGCCTGACAATATCGCCAGCTGTTCACCGGCATCGTTCCCGACGACCCGGATTTCCCGGCCGATCTGGGCGGCCTCGGGCACGAGTACGAGTTCCGTCGGTTCGATGTATTTCAACGCCGCCGGGTCATACCGGAACAAGCCGAAATCGTGCACCGGATCCCGGTACACCGGCAGCAAGTCGACTTCCTCCTGGTTCAGGAACAGCGCCTCCGCCCTGACCGGACCCGGCGTCACCACATGCCGGTTGGTCAGAATCAACCCCTGTTGCGCGTCGACGACGAATCCGGTGGCTTGGCTGGACTGGTTCCATCCGGTGTCGAAGGCTCGGGTGCTATCGACCTTGATCGATACCACCCCCGATGAAATGCGTTCCAGTGTACTGCGCCAGGCAGGCGGCTCCGTCTCGCTGCTGGGCTGTGCCGGTGTGTCAACGGCAGTTAAGCCGGTGATCAGCAGCGCAATTGCAAAATATTTAAAATGCAACATTAGATTTTCAGATTGTCAGGTCCCGCGCAAACCGCAGGTCGGAAACTACGGCCACTTCATCGCAACCGCAAATATCGTTCCGCGCTATTTGCTGGTTGGCTTGGGTGCACCCCTCCATGCAAGGTCCGGATGTTTGGCGGCACGCACGTCATCCAGTCTGCGCACCGGCGTTGAGTGCGGCGCTGTCGTCAATTGTTGTGGGTCGCTATACGCCAGCTCACGCAGTTCGACGAGGCTTGCGACAAACGCGTCGAGCACCTGCTTCGATTCTGTTTCCGTGGGCTCAATCAGCAAACATTCGGGCACCATTAACGGGAAATACGTCGTAGGTGCGTGCATACCCCGGTCCAGCAAAGCCTTGGCAAAATCCATGGCTTTTACGCCGGTGTCCCGCGTCACTTTTTTGAGCGTGACAATAAACTCGTGGCTGGCGCGCCTCTCGGGGAACGCCAGTTCGAAATCGGCCTCGGCAAGGCAGGTCATCAGGTAATTTGCATTCAGCGTTGCAAAATCGGCGACGCGCTGCATACCCTCGTCCCCAAGCATGCGCAGGTAAACGTAGGCCCGCAACAATACGCCCGCGTTTCCCATGTAGGTCGATAGCCTGCCGATGGTTTGCGGACGGTCAGACTCGTCAGCCCAGACGTATGCGCCGTCGCGCCGCTCCACGATCGGGACCGGTAAATACGGCCGGAGCCGTTCGCCGACGCCCACCGCACCTGACCCGGGACCGCCGCCGCCGTGCGGCGTTGAAAAGGTTTTGTGCAAATTCACGTGCACCACATCAAATCCCATATCGACCGGCAGGATCTTGCCCAGAATTGCGTTCAGATTGGCACCATCGTAATACAGCAGTCCTCCCACATCGTGAACGGCCGCGGCGATGGCCTCGATCTGACGTTCGAACACACCCAGCGTTGATGGATTCGTCAGCATGATCCCGGCGGTTTTCGGCCCGAGGATTGTTCGCAAAGCATCCAGGTCCAGATCGCCATCCGGCCGGGTCGCCACTTCGACGACTTCACATCCGCACATAGTTGCAGTGGCCGGATTGGTACCGTGCGCCGCATCAGGAACGATGATCTGGCGCCGGTCGCCGTCGCCGCGGCTCAGATGATACGCACGGATCATCGCCACCCCGGCCAGTTCGCCCTGGGCTCCGGCCATCGGGGTCAGCGAAACTTCAGCCATGCCGGTCACCTGTTGCAGCATTTGCTGCAATTCGAACAGGCATTGCATAAAACCCTGACCTTGTTCCTCCGGGGCCAATGGGTGTCTGGCCAGAAAACCCGGTAGCATCGCCAGCCGGTTACAGATCCTGGGGTTGTATTTCATCGTGCACGATCCAAGCGGATAGAAATTCGTGTCGATGGAATAATTCAGCTGGGACAAGCGCGTGTAATGCCTGACGACCTGCAGCTCGGACACCTGCGGCATCAGCAACTGATCCTGGCGCAGCGCATCTTCCGGCAAATTAGCCGGCACCTCGGACAAGGGCGTGAACGGCTGGCGCCGGCTGCCTTGGTATTCAAAGATGATGGGCTCGGTCATTGTCATTCAACCCGTGGCTCGACCGGACTCAAACAAAAGGTCGGCAGCGGCCTGCAGGTAGCGCTGAATATCGCCTCCGCTCCGCGCCTCGGTAGCACATACTAGCAACGCCGGCTCCAGTTCCGGGTAGTCTGCCGACAGGTCATAGCCGCCGAGAATTCCCTGTGCCGCCAGCGCCCCGAGCAGCTCCGGAGCTGGCCGGTCCAGTCGCAGCACAGCCTCGTGAAAGTAAGGCGCATCAAAGGCCCGGGTGATGCCCGGCAATTCAGTCAGGCCCTCGACCAGTGCCCGAGTATTGGCGTGGCAGGCCAGCGCCGCCTGTCGCAGTCCATCCGCTCCCAGCAATGACATATATATAGTGGCAGCCGTCACCATGAGCCCCTGGTTGGTACAAATGTTCGACGTGGCCCGGGAGCGGCGAATGTGCTGCTCCCGCGCCTGCAGCGTCAGCGTGAAACCCGGATTGCCATCCAGGTCCACTGTTCGACCGACGATGCGGCCCGGCATCTGCCTAATGATCGACTCTTTGCTGGCCATGTAGCCGAAATAAGGGCCTCCTGCAGACAACGGGATACCGAGCGGTTGGCCCTCACCGCAGGCGATGTCGGCACCGTCGGCTCCCCATTTGCCGGGTGGCTTCAGCACCGCCAGCGCGATTGGATTGGCCACGGCAATAAGCATCCCACCATGGCCGTGGGCCCAGTCGGTCAACTCGTCCACCGGTTCCAGGGCACCGAAAAAATTCGGTTGCTGAACGGCCACTGCGGCAAATTCCTCGGTCGCCAGCGCTTGCAACGCCGACAGTGCGGTGCGACCGTCACGCATAGGCAGTTCCACCAGTTCAAGACTCTGGCCGGCCAGGATCGTTTGCGCCACGGCCCGGTAAGTCGGATGCATAGTGCGCGGCACCAGGATGCGTCGCGATTCCGACTTGCGGTTGGCACGCACAGCCATCAGGCAGGCCTCGGCAAAGGCCGATGCGCCGTCGTACAGCGATGCGTTGGCCACGTCCAGCCCGGTCAGGCTGGTCACCATGGACTGGAATTCGTAAATAACCTGCAAGGTGCCCTGGCTTGCTTCAGCCTGGTAGGGGGTATAAGCGCTGTAAAACTCGCCGCGCGTGGCGATATCCCACACTGCCGCCGGAATGTAATGATCGTATGCCCCCGCCCCGAGGAAACACAGTGGCTGTTTATCGGCGCTGGCTCGCTCATGCATCAGTCGGCTAATCTCGGCTTCCGTCAAACCCTTACCGATACAGTCAAGTTCGTTGACCCTTAAACCGGACGGTATCTCATCGAACAATCGTTCAATGTCCGCCACGCCGATGCGCGCCAGCATTGCGGCAGTGTCTTCTGCAGTATGTGGAATAAACGGCATCGCTAAACTTAAGCGTCAGTCTTCCGCGCCCGCCACCAATTGCTGATAGGCTTCGGCGTCCAGCATGTCCTCGAGATATTCCGGATTCTGCGGCTCCAGGCGCAGAATCCAGCCTTCCACGTACGGGCCGCTGTTGATGAGTTCGGGTTGGTCCCCCAGCGCCGGATTTGCCTCAGTGACGGTGCCCGCCAATGGGCAATACACATCGCTCGCGGCTTTGACCGATTCAACTACCGCACAAGCATCCCCGACCTCAAAAGAATCACCGGCATCCGGCACGTCGACAAATACCAGCTCGCCCAACGCTTGCTGAGCATGATCCGTGATACCCAAGGTAACCGTGCCGTCGTCTTCTAAGCGCAGCCATTCATGAGCCTCGGTGTACTTGAGGTTATCGGGTGCTTCAATCATCAGGCGACTCCCGTTTGATCATTATTTCGCCGTGGCGTACGAAAGGGGGGCGTAGCATTCGGGCGCCGGCGCTCCTATTCCGGATTTCTACCGTGCAGCGCCCGTTTGCGACGGCCGGGACCCGAGCCAGGGCAACGCTGACTTGCAGAGTAGGGGAAAAGCCTCCGCTGGTGACGATTCCGGCCCCGCTGTCGGTGTCAACGCGTTGCCCTGCGCGCATGATACCGCGATCGTCCAGCAGCAGGCCCACCATCTTTTTTGTAACGCCGGCGTCACGTTGGCGCTTCAGTGCAGCGCGGCCAACGAAGTCCCGGTCATCGGGAAGCCAGGCGACCGTCCAAGCGAGCCCGCACTCGAGCGGCGTGACCGACGGATCCATGTCCTGACCGTTGAGATTCAGTCCTGCCTCCAGCCGCAGCGTATCGCGCGCACCCAGGCCGCAAGGGGCAATACCATCGTTGATCAGTTCATCCCAAAGTGCGATGCCCGAGTCACGATCGAGTATCAGTTCCCAACCGTCTTCGCCCGTGTAACCTGTCCGGGCGATAAAAAAGTCCTCGCGGTCCAGCGAATGAAACGGTGGCAACGTCAGTGCATCCGCGCCGGCCGAGCCGGATAAATGAGCAGCAACCCGCTCCCGGGCCTGCGGTCCCTGCGCGGCCAGAATAATCTGATTGCCGAGCGCTTCGATTTGCACATCGTGATCAACCGCGATTTCATTCATCCATGTGAGATCCGAATCCGAGGTTGCTGCATTGACGACGACTCGATAATCGTCGCCGCTGCGGTGATACACGATCAAGTCGTCGACGATACCGCCATTGTGATTCAACATGCAGCTGTATAAACCGCTGCCGGTTTCCCCGAGCTTGCCGACGTCGTTTGCCAGCAGTAGCTGAAGATAGGCTGTGCTGCCAGCGCCGCTAACATCCACGACCTGCATATGCGACACATCGAATAGTCCGGCCGCATCACGCACCGCGTGATGCTCTGCGATTTGCGAACCATAGTGCAGTGGCATATCCCATCCACCGAAATCCACCATGCGTGCATTGGCTGCATGGTGACGATCGTATAGTGCGGTTCGCAGCGCCATATCGTGACCGGTCTGTTCCCTAAATAAAAAAGGGGCGGCAGGTTCTCTCCTGCCGCCCCTCTGTCCTGAAACCTGAGAGATCGGGCAACCCGGTATGCTTTCCCGGTTTTGCCGCACCCCTTCGGTGGACCGGCCCTACCGGTCACTCTCCAGAGTCAATCAGGATTCGCAGTCCCTTTGCCTGAGCGTTTCCGAGCGAGTTGCGCCTTCGGCGGTCGCGCTATTGGATGCAGCGACTCTCTCTTGCGAAGCCTGGTGATTGAGCCCGTCATGATAGCGAAAGGCGATTGAGCAAACCAGCAACGCCACCGACATCGGTAAGGTATCGCCGTTCAACTGACACGTGCGGCCATTGGCAGGTCTCCGCTATCGCCCATCGCGTATAAGGCCAGACGGCGCTTTACCGGCGCCAGCCGGTCGACTATCCCCAGACCCAGACCGCCCAGTCTTGCGGCCGGCACCCAGCCGGCACCAAACAACCGATGCAGCCCATCCAACACCCCCATCGTCAGCAGGTTGTCGCCTTTGCGCCAACGTTCATAGCGCCGCAGGATTACCGGGTCACCGGGATCAATCACGGGCGATGCCTGCTGCACAGCCAGCGTTTCCGCCAACGCGGCCGCATCCAGTAGCCCCAGATTGGCACCCTGCCCGGCCAATGGGTGCACGCGATGGGCGGCATCGCCAATCAGTGCGTAGCGTCTGCCCGTGTACCGCTGCGCATAAGCAAGACTCAACGGAAAATCGGCTCGCTCGGTGGTGGTGGTCAAGCTTCCGAGTACCTGGTCGGTAGCCAGCGTTAAGCGCTGATCGAAAATCTTTTTGTCGGCGGCCATCAATTCAGCGGCCGTGGCGTCCGGACATGACCAGACCACCGACGAGCGCCCGTCGTCTAACGGCAACAGCGCAACGGGTCCACCGGCAATGAATCGCTGCCAGGCGGTTTCCCGATGCGAACGCTGGCTTTCGACATGCGCGACGATCGCGCGCTGGCCGTATTCGCGTTCACGGCTGGTCACTCCCAGCGCCTGACGCACCCATGAACGGGCACCGTCAGCTCCGACCAGCAACCGGGTGCGCAAGCGCTGGCCATTTTCGAGGATCAATTCCAGCGCGTCTGTTTCTTCATGCAATGCCGCGGGCGCCGACCCAAGGTGCAGACTGACGCTGTGCATGGCATTGACCCGCTCCCATGCCGCCCTGCGAATAACGCCGTTCTCGACGATGCAACCAAGATCCGGTTCACCGAGTTCAGCGGCATCAAAACTGATTGAGCGAGCGCTACCGGCAGCGCCATCTGCCTGCCAGACGCACATGCGCCGGTATGGGCTGATGCGAGTGGCCGCAATCGCCGGCCAGATACCGCTGAATTGAAGTATCGTTCGGGAAATACGCGATAACGCCGACACGCGCAACTCAATATCGGCATTGGGCGGCACAGGTGCCGGTGGCGACGTCTCGACGATCCCGATGCTGAAGCTCCGGGCGGTGTCTTCACCGTACTGCGCGAGCAACGTGGCGCAGGTCAATCCCACCATGCCGCCGCCAACGATCAAGATGTCGTGTTCGGCAGTGCTCACAGCGGTAGTCCCCGTGCCAGTCGCGTCAGCGTGCCACTGAGACCCATCGTGTGATGCGCCAGAGCTCGCTTAGCGCCCGGTAACACATCAAATGCCAGTAAGCCAAAACCACGCGCCACTGCGGCCGCATCCGATGGGATGTCGAACAGGCGGATCAGGCCATCGGTGAATGCCACGACGTTGCGCTGGTCGCGATAGCGCCAATCACTGTAGAGCTCAAGCAGCCGCGGATTGCCAACATCGGCTGATGTTTCTGGATCCTGCAAAGCGTCAGCGAGGATCTCGGCCAGTGTCGCGACGTCCCGCAGGCCCAGATTGAAGCCCTGCCCGGCAACCGGATGCAAGCCGTGAGCGGCATTGCCGACGATTACGGCTCGGTTGGCCGTGACCCGTTCTGCGGTTACCAGGTGTAACGGGTACGCATGCCTGGTGCCCAGACGACCAAAGCGGCCGAGCCGATAACCGAATGTTTGCTGCAACAACTGGAGAAAGGCTGCATCGTCCAGCGCCATGACGGTCGGCGCTAGCTCCTCCGCACGGGTCAACACGAAAGTGCAAGTATTGTCGTGCCCGGGCAACAGCGCCATGGGACCGTGCGGTGTAAACCGTTCATAGGCAACGTGACCAGACCAGCGCGCGTCGATGCCGACGTTGCCGACGATTGCTGTTTGCCCATAAGCCTTGCTGTCGGCGCCGACGCCTAGCTGACCGCGCAAACCCGAACGAGCACCGTCGGCAACCGTGACGAGTTTTGCAGTAATGCTGGCGTCGCCCTCTGCTGATGCCAGCGTCGCCGTGACATGATCGGCAGATGTCTGCACCTCAACCAGGCGACCTGGACAAAACACATCAATGGCATCGAGCTCCTCAATGCGTGCCCAAAGAATTTCGCCCAACACCCTGGCCGGCACCAGTGCACCCAGCTCTCCGATGCCCTGTTCCGTACCGTCGATAACGGCCGTGCCGAAGCGACCTTGTTCGGAGACGTGAATCTTATGAATTGGCCAGCTGCGCTCCCCAATGCCGTTCCACAGTGCCAGCGAGTTCAGGATTTGTCGACTGCCGCGCGATAAAGCAATCGTCCGATCGTCGAAGCTCGGTTGCCCCGAATTCTCCAGCGGTACTGCTTCGACCAGAGCCAGCTTTAGATCGAGTCCGGCCAGCGCCACAGCGAGACTCGCACCAACCATGCCGCCGCCGGCAATGACAACGTCGTAGGCGTGTTTTTGTTTTTGGCCCACCGCGTTGCTCAGTTCAGCGCTGATCCAACCAGTGCTTCTACCTGATCTGGCTCACGCGGCAGATCTTTCGTCAAGACTTCGTGGCCATCCCGGGTTACGAGCACATCGTCCTCAATCCGAATCCCAATCCCGCGCCACCTTTTTGCCAGCTTGCTCTGATTCTCGCCAATGTAGATACCGGGCTCGACGGTCAACACCATGCCTGGTTCCAGCACGCGCCACTGGTCCGATACCTTGTAATCCCCGACATCGTGAACGTCCATTCCCAGCCAGTGCCCGGTGCGATGCATGAAGAACTTCCGGTAAGCGCCGTCGCGGATCAGGTTTGCCAACGTACCCTTGATCAACCCGAGGCGTTTCAGCCCGCGGGCGATTACCCGCACCGCGGCGTCATGCGGTTCGTGCCACATGCTTCCCGGCACAACGCACTCCAGCGCCGCATCCTGCGCCTCTAAAACGATGTCGTAGATTGCCCGCTGCTCCTCGTTAAAACGCCCATTGATCGGGTAGGTACGTGTCACGTCGGACGCGTAATAGTCGAACTCGCACCCGGCATCGACAAGTAAAAGGTCACCGTCTTCGAGACGGTCGTTGTTGTCGTTGTAATGCAAAACACAGGCGTTGGCGCCGGAACCGACAATCGGCTGATAGGATGGATGGACGCCATTGCGCCGGAATTCGAACGCGAATTCTGCCTCGATCTCGTATTCATGCTTGCCGGGCTCGCAGATGCTCATGGCACGCTTGTGAGCCGCTACAGCAATCTTTGCGGCCTTACGCATTGCGCTGATTTCAGCCCTACTCTTGTATAGCCGCAAGTCATGCAGCAGGTGATCCAACGCAATAAATTCATCGGGTGTATGGGTGCCGGTGCGTCCCTGCGCCCGCAAGGTGTTGACCCAGTTCATCAAGCGCCCGTCAAAGTCGGGACGCGTTCCCATCGAGTAGTAGACCCGCTCACAAGACTCAATAATGCCGGGAAGAATGTCATCGATATCGGTGATAGGAAATGAATCGTCAGCGCCGTATTTAGTCACGGCCTCGTCCAGCCCGGCGCGCCGACCATCCCACACTTCGCGCTCAGGATCCTTGTCTCGAACAAACATCAGAAACTCGCCCTCTGCGCGGCCGGGTACCAACACGGCCACCGATTCGGGCTCGGCAAATCCCGTCAGGTAATAGAAATCGCTGTCCTGACGATAGGGATAGTCGACGTCACGATTGCGAATTTTTGCGACCGCTGCCGGAAGAATGGAGATGCCGCCTTTGCCCATCATGCGCATTAGCTGCCGCCGGCGCTTTGAGAATTCTTTCGGACTCATTGTCGATTTGCGCTGGCCAGTGACCGCCCGCTCCGTAACGCGACGGTCTCCTCGAACAGAAGCTGAACGCTGGCTCGAACAAACTCCACAAGTTCCACGTAGGCGGCTTCATCTTCGATATCATGTTCGTCGGGGGTCACAGTCGCCCGCGTGATTTCGCTAAAGTCGTGGAGAATTTCCTGCATGATGCCGCTGTCCATCACCGCCACTGCTGCCGGATCGTTTGCGCCGGCGACGCTCAGACCATGCATAAATCCCTGACACCAATTGGCGAGTTCGGTTGTTCGCTGCGGCAACTCCTCATCGTCGGACGGCAGCAACATGACGAAACTCATGTCGCCTTCCTCAAGATGTTCATAGGTCCATCCGGCGATTTTCCAAAGTGCACCAGTACTCTCACGTGCCGGCAAGTCGCTCTGATCCAAGTCTGCTAGTGTCTCTGCAATCCACGCAGATGCCGCCTGTGGCCCCAGCAAGCAGACGGAACCGCAGAATGAACCATGCGCTTGGGCAGCCTGCGCCAGCGCCCCGACCCCATGGAGAACGAGCTCCAGCGCCTCGAAGCTGGCGGGTTCGTGGGTGCTAAATGCCATGTATGGACGCCTTAAATGGTCATTGGTAGCCGCAAGTCTATATCCTACCATTCCGCTCCGGGACCCGATATTTGACCCTGATACTGACCAGACACTATATTGGCAGTCATGTCGGATTCAGTTGAACAGACCTTCACGCACGAGTTGGAACGCCTCGAGAAACGCCTCGACGAACTGGTTGTAATCTGCAATCAACTCAAAGAGGAGAACCGCTCGCTGAAGCAACGCCAGGAAACCCTGATTGCGGATCGGGCCACACTGTTGCAGAAAAATGAGCAGGTGCGAGCCCGTGTCGACGCCATGATCGGACGCCTCAAGGCAATGGAGCACGGCTCATGACGGAGATGTTTGCTCACGTCAATGTCAAGATTCTGGAAAAGGAATACGAAGTTGCCTGCCCGGCGAACGAACGCGCCGACCTGCTGGACTCCGCCGAAATGCTGAATAGCAAAATGCGCGAAATCAGGGACGGCGGCAAAGTCGCAGGTCTGGATCGGATTGCCGTGATGGCGGCACTCAATCTGGCAAATGATTTGCTCAAAGCTCGCGACCAGGGCGAAGTGCTGGAGTCTGCTGCGAAGGAACGCTTGCAGGCGATGCGCGAGCGGGTGGAAACCGCCCTGCAAAACGGCCAGCAGATCGAGCTGTAACCAGCGCAGGCCGGCGGGCACTGCCCGGCAGTATTTAGAATTGTTTCTGGCTCCTCCTGCGGTGTTCGATGCAGACCCGGAAGTCTTTCGACCCTAACTCACAATCGCGGGGTCGTGTCCTTCGGGCAGCTGTGTGCATTACCGCCCGACGCGGAAAGCCTGGGCTGCCCCGGTTGGCCCCACCTTCTGCTCTGGTTCGAGAGCGAAGGTTTGCAACGGCACAGGCGGGAGGTGCCATCTCAATCTTCCTCAACTCTCTCTATCCGCTATTGGTGAATATTTAACGGCAGCGGTTTCGCATGCGCGACTTGCGTTCCAAACTAAAGAGAAAGCGCTTGATGCTGACCCGGGATCAGATCCGCAACGCATCGTCGCGGATTACCAATTTGCTCTGGGGAATGCCGGAGCTGGGCCGGAGTCGAAGACTTGCCGTTTACATGGCCATCAACGGCGAAACCGATTGCGATTCGCTAACCCAGGATGCCTGGTTGCGCAAATACGCGGTTTTTGCGCCAGTTTTACGCGGCCGCCGACTGAAATTTGCGCCCCTGAAACAGGACAGTCGGCTCCAGGCCAATCGCTTCGGCATCTTCGAGCCGGAGTGTACGCCCCAGCAGCTGCTTAGACCGAACGACCTCGATGTCGTAATAGTTCCGTTGCTTGCATTCGATTCTCACGGGAACCGGCTGGGAATGGGTGCGGGGTATTACGATCGCAGTTTCAGCTTCCTCAGGGCACGGAACAAATGGTTGCATCCCAAGCTAATCGGTGTGGCGTATGACTTTCAGCGCGTTCGACGAATCGATGTGCAGCCTTGGGATGTTCCATTAAACGTCGTAGTAACCGAGTCGAAGGTATATAGATTTCGTTGATCACTACGCCGCAAGCTTTTGCATTTCGTAAAACTTTTTGGATTCTTCAACGAGTCGCGCAAAGATCAACACTATTTCCGGTGTGAGAGGCGTCAAATTGAGTTTAAAAAGTGGGACACAGGTCACGCTGAAAAGGCAATTGAAATCGTGGTGTTTACTGGAATTCTGCCGAAGCTTGTATATACTCGACGGCGGTTAACCCGACATGGAGACTGATATGGCTGCCAAGAAACGTTCTAGGAAGAAAGTTTCTCGCAAGAAGGCGAAGAAACGGAAAGTTACTCGTCGAAAGACGGCTAGCAAGAAGAAGGCTAAGCGCAAGACGAAGCGTAAAGCCAAGCGCAAGACGAAGCGTAAGGCCAAGAAAAAAGCCAAGCGCAAGACGAAGCGTAAGGCCAAGAAAAAAGCCAAGCGCAAGACGAAGCGTAAGGCCAAGAAAAAAGCCAAGCGCAAGACGAAGCGCCGGTCGAAGAAAAAGTAGGCTAGCCGCAGGAGACGTTAAGAATCCTGCAGCCGCCCTGACCGGGCGGCGATTCGAGGATGTGCCCGCCGCGTGCGGGCACATTCATTTCTGGGGGGTAGCGCCAATATTGGCAAGCTCGAGCGGGGTATAATCGGCGCGGACTGAACATGGACCAGACTGAGAAAAAGCGTCAGGCGGCGATTGCCGCGCTGGATTATATTGATGACGGTATCACCCTTGGTGTCGGCTCGGGCACCACCGTGCATCAGTTTGTCGAAGCCCTCGCGCCGCTGAAAAACAAGATCGCCGCCGTCGTGGCCAGCTCATGGGACACGCAGTCGCGGCTGGAAGCTCAAGGTTTTGAAGTTTCAGACTTAGCAGATACAGGCGATATTGATCTGTATGTAGACGGAGCCGACGAAGCCAACAAGCATTTTCAATTGATCAAAGGCGGCGGCGGCGCCCTGACGCGGGAAAAAGTCCTGGCAGCGGCTTCGCGCCGATTTATCTGCATAATCGACGATTCCAAACTGGTCGGGTCTCTGGGCACGTTCCCGGTTGCCGTGGAAGTCATACCCATGGCGCGATCCTATGTGGCTCGCCAATTCATTCGGGCCCGGGGTCAACCCATACTGCGTGAGGGATTCGTCACGGACAACGGCAATCAGATCCTCGATGTCCACAACCTGACCATCCCCAACCCGCCCGAAATGGAGTCCCGGTTCAGCCAGCTGGCCGGGGTGGTGACGGTGGGAATTTTTGCCAATCGGCCCGCCGATGTGATGATCGTCGCGGATGGCAAGGAAGTCCGGCGCTCAGAGCGGTAATTCGAGAGCGGCCGATGCACAGGGATGTGCAAGTGCCGCGAAGCGCATGGATGCGCGAGAGCGGCCCCCGACCCGAGTCGAACGAAGGTTCTCATCCATAAGGTCCCGCAAGCCCTAAAAGAAAAGAGCCCGCACAAGGCGGGCTCTTTTCTTTTATATGGCTGGGGGACCAGGATTCGAACCTGGGTTGGCGGAGTCAGAGTCCGCAGTCCTACCGCTAGACGATCCCCCAGAAGTCAGCCGGCCGTGACCCCTAATCTACCCGGGGACCTCAAACGATCAGCGTTTGGAGTATTGCGTCGCGCGACGAGCCTTACGTAGCCCGACTTTCTTTCGCTCGACCTCGCGCGCATCGCGGGTAACAAAGCCTGCGTCGCGTAGCTTCCGTCTCAGCCCTTCATCGTAGGCCAGCAGCGCGCGCGTCAGCCCGTGCCGAATGGCGCCTGCCTGCCCGGTGGTACCACCACCACGGACACGCACAGTCACGTCAAACTTGCCCTCCAGGTCAACGACCTCGAAGGGCTGTCGAACAATCATGCGCGCAGTTTTGCGACCAAAGAACTGATCCAGGGGGCGGGAGTTTACGGTGATGGATCCGTCTCCCGGCCGTAAATACACCCGCGCCGTCGACGATTTGCGGCGACCTGTTCCGTAATATTGTTCAGTACTCATATAGCCTGCCTGGGTGAAAAGGGGTCAAATCTCGAGCACTTGCGGCTGCTGCGCTGTGTGACTGTGCTCGGGTCCGGCAAACACCCGAAGCTTGCGCAGCATGCTTCGCCCCAGGCTGTTTTTCGGCAGCATTCCCTTGACCGCTTTCGTCAGGACCTGTTCAGGGGCTGTAGCCATCAGGGTGCCGAGCTTGGTCGATTTTAGGTTACCGATATAGCCGGTATGATGATAATAGATCTTGTCCTGAAGTTTGTTTCCGGTAACGCGAATTCTGTCGGCGTTAATCACGACAATATAATCGCCCGTATCGACATGCGGCGTATATTCCGGCTTGTGTTTGCCGCGCAGGCGTTTCGCCAGCTCCGAAGCAAGCCGGCCCAACGTCTTGCCAGACGCATCGACCACGTACCAGCTGCGTCTGACTTCTTCGGGTTTTGCGGAAAACGTTTTCATTCTTGGGTCCCTGGACTGCGTCCAAAGAGCGGATGCGGGCCGCCGAAAAGCAGGCAATTCTACTGAACGGGCAGGGGTTTATCAAACTGCCGTGCCAGGAGCCACAGCAATGAACCGGCCGGTGCCAGCGTCCGCCAATATTCCGAGTCAACCCGCGCCACCCGCGCAGGAAAGCCAATCGCAGGCATCGGACAGCGGAGTAGAATAGGCACATGTTCGCCGGCCACCTCAGTTTCCTTGATCGATGCATCGCTGAACTGGATACGGCAGTGCGGGTCAGTTGCACGCAAGCGCGGACCAGCGCAGCGAACCCGGCCGGAGATGCGCCGCCGGCAGATGCCGAGCTCAGCACCGCCGAACGCGATTTATCGGCCCGGCTGATGCGGGTCAACCACGCCGGTGAAATTGCCGCCCAGGCCTTATATCGAGGTCAGGCGTTGGTCGCCGGAAATTCGTTATTGGGACAGGAATTGCTGAGCGCCGCCGATGAGGAACACGCCCATCTGGCCTGGTGTCAGACACGCGTCACGGAACTCGGCAGTCACGTTAGTTATCTGACTCCGCTGTGGTATGGCGGGTCGTTTTTGATCGGCGTTGCTGCCGGCCTTGCCGGCGATCGCGCCAGTCTCGGTTTTCTGGCCGAAACGGAAAAACAGGTCACGGAACACCTGGACAGCCACCTGCAGAAACTTCCGGAAAGCGACCGGCGCAGTCGAATGATTCTGGAAAAAATGCGGGAAGATGAGATCAAGCACGGCACCAATGCCATGGCCAGCGGTGGCGAGGAATTGCCTCAACCGGCCAAATCCGTGATGCGGTTCACCTCGCGTATTATGACCACTCTCGCGTACGGGATCTGAAAGGTCCTCCGGACGGCTTGCTCTCGGCACCTGAAAGTATTAAAAAGATGCCGGGTTATTGGGAGATTGTCTAGATGTCTAATTCTGGAAAGGCGCTCAGCGACGTTCCTGCAATTAATCGTTTCCTGACGTACTGTCGAGTGCGCACTGTGCCACCGAAAGTGGTCATGATTCATGCGGGGGATCTGCCAGACAGTCTTTACTACATCATCAGTGGCTCAGTCGAAGTGATGATTGAGGACGAAGACGGCAATGAAATGGTGCTCGCCTATCTGAACAAGGGCCAGTTTTTTGGGGAGATGGGCCTGTTCTACGAGCAACCGATCCGCAGCGCCTGGGTGCGCACCCGGGTTGAGTCCGAAATCGCCGAAATGACTTACCCCCGGTTTCGACAAATCGCGAGTGAGAGTCCCGGATTGGTGTTCGAACTCGCCACCCAGCTCGCAACCCGTCTGGACCGCACCAATCGAAAGCTCGGGGACCTGGCTTTCGTCGATGTTACTGGTCGCGTAGCCCACGCCATCATGGATCTGTGCAACGAACCGGACGCCATGACGCACCCCGAAGGCATGCAAATCAAAGTCAGCCGACAGGAATTGAGCCGGCTGGTCGGCTGTTCCCGCGAAATGGCGGGGCGGGTTCTGAAGGTTCTGGAGGAACAGGGGCTGGTTTCAGCCAGCGGCAAAACAATCGTCGTCTACAACGCCCGGCCCGAGACACCCGCGCGTGTCAGCGTTCAACCCTGATTCACCGCCCCGGGGGCGCTATTTTCCTGACACGGCGGAGCTTATTTCCGCGCGCATGCGCTCAATCGTGGAGCTGTAGTCCGGGCTGCCGAAGATGGCAGATCCTGCAACGAAGGTATCCGCACCGGCAGCCGCAATCTGTCCGATATTGTCGATTTTGACCCCGCCGTCGATTTCCAGGCGGATATCCTCGCCCAGTGCATCAATCATTGCGCGTGTCCGGGTCAATCGGTCAATACTCCTTGGGATGAAGCTTTGTCCGCCAAAGCCGGGATTGACCGACATGATCAGCAGCAGGTCGAGCTTCGCCAGCGAATCGTCCAGCCAGGCTAGCGGAGTCGCCGGATTCAATGCCAGACCGGGCTTGCATCCTGCATCCCGAATCAACTCGATCGTGCGGTCTACGTGATCGCTCGCTTCCGGGTGAAAGCTGATGTAGGTGGCTCCCGCTTCGGCAAAATCCGTGACCAGGCGATCCACCGGCCGAACCATCAAGTGCACGTCGATCGGCGCCGTGACGCCGTAGTGGCGAAGAGCCTGACATACCATTGGCCCAATCGTCAGATTCGGCACGTAGTGGTTGTCCATGACGTCGAAATGGATCATGCCGGCCCCTGCCGCCAACACGGCATCCACTTCCTCTCCTAATCGGGCGAAGTCAGCGGACAGGATGGACGGTGCGATCAAGTAGTCTGTCATTGCGACTTCGTCCACGGTTGCGGTAGCGGACGGAATATTATCATGCAGCCTATTTGATATTTCGGTTCTTCTTGATCAGATCGTAAGCAGCACGAATTTCCCGCGTCCGCTCCTTCGCCATCTCCAGCATCGAGTCCGGCAGACCTTTTGCGACGAGCTTGTCCGGGTGATGCTGATTCATTAAGCGCCGGTAGGCAGTCTTAACCTCCCGATCCGATGCGCTCGGCTCAATGCCCAATGCCTTGTAGGCCTGGTCCAGCTCCTGACGCCCGGCCTGTGCGCGCGTGCCGGCCTGGCCGAAGCGTCGCCGCGCTCTGAGCACCGCCTCCATTTGCGCAAGTTCGACCCGCCCAATGTTCAGCTGGCCGGCAATACGCCACAACAATTCCCGTTCAGCCGCATGGATACTGCCTTTGCTGAGCGCCATATCCATCTGAATCTCGACGAAGGTTCGCCGTAATAGTCGTTGACCGCGGCAAGCCTTGCGCAACCGGGTAATCTGTTCATCGATTGCAAAGTCGGAGTTCTTGCCGCGGGTAAACAGGTCGATTGCCTGCCTGACTTCTTCCGGATGCAACTGCATTTGGTGCATGATGCTGCGCGCGGCGCGGATTTCTTCCTCGGAAACATGGCCATCCGCCTTGGCCAAATGCCCCAGCGTCAGAAACGTGGTTTCAAAAAAGATCTGCTGGCGCTTCCGGCCGGAAAGACGAGCGAATCCGCCCACATCCGATGCGTTTTTGAAGCCGCCGAGACCACGATCGAACAGGTGGCCCAGCACTACGCCCACCAACGCGCCAGAAATACTGCCGCGGGACAGGACAAAGCCCAGCAGTCCGCCGAATAATTTTCCTATCCAATCCACTGGGGTCAGGCTATCGGAGTTTTCCGCAAGAGTTTATGCCCACTAAGGCGAATACAGACGCTACAATACCCGGCCCTGAGCCAGCGAAACCTTTGATACCGGATGGATACGATTGCGATCCCGGACGCGCTATACGAGTCGAGATTGACAGCGCTGCCCCGAATAAGTCAAGGCAAGGTACGCGATCTCTACGCGGTTGATGACGATCACCTCCTGATTGTTACCACAGACCGGCTGTCCGCATTCGATGTCGTTTTGCCTGATCCGATCCCGCGGAAAGGAGAGGTGCTGACGCAGCTGTCGAACTTCTGGTTCGCACGAACCACCGATATTGTCGCGAACCATCTCAGCGAGCTTCCGCTAGCAGACATCGTGACAGATCACGAAGAACGCAATGCCATCGCTAGCCGAGCCAGCGTGGTGCGGCGCCTGGAACCATTGCCGATCGAGGCCGTGGTACGCGGCTATTTGATCGGTTCCGGCTGGAAGGACTACCAGCGGACCGGGCGGGTTTGTGGCATCGAGTTGCCCCCAGGTATCGACCAGGCGTCACAACTTCCCGAGCCGATCTTCACGCCGGCGACCAAAGCCGCTGCAGGCGATCACGATGAAAATATCTCGTTCGAGGAAGTAGTCGATGCAATCGGCCCGGAGCTTGCCCGGCAGGTTCGTGAACTGGCGATCGCCATTTACCGGCGGGGGTCGGAGTACGCCATTCGGCGCGGCATTATTATCGCCGACACCAAGTTCGAGTTTGGCCTCGACAGCGATGGGAAACTGCACCTGATCGACGAGGTGCTAACGCCGGACTCGTCGAGATTCTGGCCGGCAGACCAGTACCAGACCGGCATCAGCCCGCCGAGCTTCGACAAGCAGTTCGTTCGCGACTACCTGGAGACGCTGGACTGGGATAAGACGGCGCCCGGGCCTGACCTGCCGGATGACATCATCCGAAGGACGGCCGAGAAGTATCGCCAGGCGCTGGATCTGCTGACGGTTGACTGAAGGCCCAGGCCGAAATAATCCCGTGCAGTGCTTCCAATCCGTCGGTCAGGGCAGCCGGCCCAGGTTGCAGTATCAGCGCTGACTTGATCTCAAACACGTCACCGTTACGAACGGCAGGGATAGCGTCCCAGCCTGGACGGGCGGCAAGCTTTTCCGGCCTGAATTTCTTACCGCACCAGGAACCAACGATGATATCGGGCTGACGGCGTGTGACTTCGTCAGGGTCGGCAATGATCCTCTGCGACCCGATCGCCTGACCGGCAAGTTCCGAGAAACAGTCGTCACCGCCGGCCACGCCGATCAATTCCGAGACCCAGCGTATACAAGAAATCATCGGGTCGTCCCATTCCTCGAAATAAACCCGCGGCCGAGCCGGCAGACCAGCGGAGACAGCGGCGATCCGATCTAGGTTCTGCTGCATTTCGTTGCAAAGCTCGGCAGCCTTTTCCGGACATCCAACCATGCCACCGAGTATCTGAATCATCCCGAGGATTTCTGCGACGCTGCGATGATTGAAAATGTGGATTGACACGCCGCGCCGCACGAGCTCAGCCGCTATGTCCGCCTGGATATCGGAAAATCCAAGGACAAGGTCCGGTTCGAGTGCGAGTATCTTGTCGATCTTGGCGCTGGTAAATGCTGCTACTTTGGGCTTCTCCCGGCGTGCTCTGGGAGGGCGCACGGTAAATCCGGATATGCCGACGATGCGCCAGTCCTCCCCGAGCAGATACAGCGTCTCGGTGGTCTCCTCGGTCATGCACACGATACGCTGTGGAAACACTGAAATCATCGTCATCAAAGCGGCCGCAGGGCCGGCTAATGTACAATCTTCGCCGACAGGCCGCCAGACAGCCCACTTGCGAACGTTTTGGATACACTCACCGAAAAGCTGGAAACCTTGTTGTGGAGCCCCCGGGCGGATTCGCTACGCCCGGCATTGAACATGCTTGTGCGGCTCTCACGTTTCATTTACGCGGTGCTGCGCGACGCGCTGACCAGCACACTGACCCTGCGCGCGATGGGCCTCGTCTACGTGACCATACTTTCCGTCGTGCCGGTGATCGCGCTCAGTTTTTCGGTACTCAAAGGATTCGGCTGGCACGAGAGCGAGCTAAGGCCGTTTCTCGAGATTTTCCTGGAACCGCTGGGCCCGCGCGGTACGGAGCTGACCGATACGGTCATGGGCTTTGTCGATAACATCAAGGGTGGCGTGCTCGCTGGTGTTGGCCTGATTATGCTGTTCTACACAACCATTTCGATGATTAAAAAGGTCGAGGACAGCTTCAATTACATCTGGCGCGTCGAGCGCTCCCGGAGCTTTGCGCGGCGCTTCAGCGAATATCTGAGCGTGATCCTGGTTGGTCCCGTCATCATGGTCACGGCGATGGCGTTGCTCGCGACCGTCAGCAGCAACGCTGTCGTGGCCGAGGTAACAAGCTTTGCCCCTATTGGCGCAACGCTGGTCCTGATCGGCAAACTGATGCCTTACGTGCTCGTCAGTTTCGGCTTTACCCTCGTGTACTGGTTCATACCGAATACCCAGGTGAATTTCCTGGCTGCGATGGTCGGCGGATTCAGCGGCGGTGTGATGTGGGCAACGACGGGTATGTTTTTCACGCAGTTCGTCGCCCAGTCCACGCGAAATGCGGACATTTACGCCGGGTTTGCAATCGTCGTGATTGCGTTGATTTGGTTATACGTTTCCTGGCTGATCCTTCTGATCGGCGCACAGATTGCATTTTACTTTGAGCATTCCCAGTACCTGCGGATCGGATACCAGCGAATCAATATTGGTAACAAGCTGCGGGAAAAAATTGCGCTGGGAACGATGACGCTGACCGCCAAAGCATTCCGGAATTCGGGCAAACCGACAACCATTGAAAGCATCGCGAATTCGGTGGGCTTGCCCGGAATCCTGGTACAACCGATTGCCAATCGCCTGCAAATGGCCGGCCTTGTGCAGCTGACCTCCAACAACCGGATACTCCCGGGCCGGGATCCCGGCCAGATTGCATTGCGAGACATTGTCCAGGCAGTCCGGGATCCACAGAATGCGGATATTTTTCCTCCGGGCCACTGGCCCGCGGAAGTCAACGAAGTTGCGGACGAGTTGGACGTAGCAATGGATGAGGCGCTGGCAGACCGCAGCCTTTATGACCTGCTGGACGAGAAACGCGCGGCGTCATAAGCGCGTCGAGTTCTGCCATCAATTTCCGGCGATGGTCATCTTGTCGATGAGGATCGAGCCACTGCGGATACCGCCCCGGTAGTCGGTATCGGTTCCGATGGCAACGATGCCACGATACATATCGCGCAGGTTACCCGCGATCGTGATTTCGTGTACCGGATATTGAATCTCGCCGTTTTCGACCCAGAAACCAGTCGCGCCGCGTGAATAATCCCCGGTCACCATGTTGATGCCGCTACCCATCATTTCAGACACGACAAAGCCCCGGTCCATTGCCTTGAGCAGGTCGGCAAAGCTTTCGCCGGTGTTGCTGACCTGAAGGTTGTGAATGCCACCTGCATTACCGGTGGTGGTCATCCCAAGCTTTCGCGCGTAGTAACTTGCAAGCACATATCCACGTAGCACACCGTCCTCTACCAGCACCCGGTCTTTGGTCGCGACACCCTCGTTATCGAACGGCGCGCTAGCCAAACCCTTGGGGATGTGTGGCAATTCTGTGATGTTCACATGCGATGCGAATACTTCTGTGTCCAGGGCGTCCAGCAGAAAAGTTGCGCGGCGGTACAAACCACCGCCCCTGATTGCGCCGATTAGAGTACCGATCAAACCACGTGCCAGCCGGGCCGGGAAAATCACCGGTGTGCTGCGAGTATCCAGCTTGACGGAACCCAAGCGTTGCAACGCGCGTTGGCCTGCCTCTTTGCCCACGCTTTCGGGACTGGCAAGCTCACCTGGATCCCGTGCCACGGTGTAATCATAGTCGCGTTGCATATCCGAGCCGTCGATCGCCAGAACAGCGCAGGACATGCTGTGTTCGCTGTCGAGGTAACCAGCCATGAACCCATGGCTGTTTCCGTAGAACTGGGCGCCGTCCTGCGTACCGACCGTCGCGCCTTCCGAATTGGACAGACGTTTGTCCTGATTCAGCGCCGCCGCTTCGCATTCCAGCGCCAGGTCGATGGCCGCTGGTGCTTCCAACCCCCATGGGTGACACAGGGACAGGTCTGGAATGTCCTTTGCGAGAAGATCGGCATCTGCCAGCCCGTTGCAAGGGTCTTCGGCGGCGAATTGCGCCAGCGAACAGGCCTTGGCGACGGTCTCTTCTATGGCAGCGTCACTCATGTCCGAGGTACTGGCGCTGCCTTTGCGGTGATCAAAGTAGACCGTTACCCCGAGGCCCTGGTCCCGGTGATACTCGAGAGTCTCAACATCCTGCATCCGCGCTGTCACCGACAAGCCGGAGGCTTTGCTCGCCCCGGCTTCCGCCTGGGTGGCACCCAGTTTGCGCGCTTGTGTCAGAACGAGTTCAACACTCGTTCGCAATTGTTGAAGTTCATCACCTGTCATCGGGCCCGCCATTATGTGCGCCAAAACAAGCCGGTCATTTTATACGAACTTTCCATGCCCAAGGCCGCCAATGTAGAATGTGGCGATGACAGCGCTAGTTGGCATCATCGTGGGTTCAAAATCCGACTGGGACGTCATGTCGCATGCGTCAGAGACTCTGGAAACTCTGGGAATTGAACACGAAACGCGGGTAATCTCGGCGCACCGCACACCCGACCTGTTATTCGACTATTGCGCCAGCGCCCACGAGCGTGGGTTGCAGGTCATCATCGCCGGCGCTGGCCTGGCAGCTGGTCTGCCCGGCGCCGCGGCTGCGAAAACACCTCTGCCGGTCCTCGGTGTCCCGATGGAATCCAAAGCGCTGGGCGGCATGGACGCCCTGCTTTCGATGGTGCAGATGCCCGCCGGCACCCCGGTCGGCACGCTGGCTATCGGCAAACCGGGGGCAATCAATGCGGCGCTGTTGGCGGCAGCGATTCTCGGACTGAAAGACGAAAAGATACGCGCCGCCGTGGCTGAGCACCGCAAACGTCAAACCCAGGCCGTTCTCGATTTACCGCCACCGGGAAAGAGTTAGCAGCAATGGACCGGCGACGCGCCGGGACTTCATCAAAACTCAGCTCGAGATATAATCAAGCCAGTTTCCAGAACAAGATTTAAGATCCAACCTGCCGGTAGAGGCTCCGTTCTAACAACAACAAGGAGGCAGCTATGCTCCTGCGACAAGCCCAGACTCTGGCCGTCATGATAATGGCTGTTTTGACGATTTCGTCGGCGCACGCTCAAGGTCAGGCAATCACGATAAACTACGGCACAGTCGAATCAGTCAGCACCGTGGAAAAAGATTCGAAGCATGCCGGCGGCGCGCTCGCGGGCGGGCTGGTTGGCGCGTTGATCGGGCCAAGTAGGCACAGAGGACTTCGAATTGCAGCGGGGGCGGCGGCTGGTGCAGCCGTGCAGGGGGCGGCGACCAGCGGCACGTTGCAGTTGTACACGGTCAGCCTCGTAACCGGTGGTACCGTGCAGATCTCTACCGAACAGACCGACATCCGCGAAGGCGACTGCGTGCAGGTCGACCAGGGCGAGCACGCTAATATTCGTCGGACTGGCAGCGTGCACTGCGAGGATGGCGGCCTGCCCGAAGATCCGCTTCCGCATCACGTACAAAACGCTCAAGGCTGAGACGCGGCCAAACAGGAGCTCTCGAAGGCCGAGACCGATGACGCGGTCGATCTCGCCATCAAGAAGGTCCGGGTGCTGTGCGACACCTAACCGTAATGTACTTGGACCTAACAATCGACTGCTGGTCAACATGTATTCACATGTCAGCGTTGCATTGAGGCCTTCCGGGCAAAAATTGATTCCTCGAGGGGATGACATATGAATCGTCGACATGCATTAACGACCATCGGGTTATCAACCATAGCGGGCTCGTTGTTAGCCAGTTGTGATAGAACTGATGATCAAGAGTTGTCGGACAATATCGTACCGGAGCAATCCGCTGACGACGGGCTCGTCGAGCTTCTGTTCGTGCAACTAGCCGAAAGCGTCCGCTTCGAGGGTGAGGCGATGACGCTGGTCAATGTGGAACCGTTGACCTTGTTTTTTTCGGATCGGCCGGACGATATCGCAGGCTATCTGAACTATTCCGAGTTCATCGCGATGGTCGGCACCGGACCGGATAGCTTTGCAGATGACCCGCCCAACGCAACACTGATCTCGTTTGGTGATGAAGTCGGAGAAGTCGTGCTCGAACTGTCAGCCAAACCCGAGTTGGCAGACAATGATCTGCTGTTCCCGTCGGTCAAGGTCATCGGCGGCGAACTTCCGGCAAGCGGCGGAGAAGCTGCGCTGTTCATTGACACGATAGGGCGTCCTATGAGTCCGGGTTCGGTCGCCGGAGTTCATCGTCGGCACCGTCGCCGTCGACGCAACAGAGGTCCGGGGCCAGACCCAGGGCCAGGGCGTTAATCTAATTGGGGGTCGAACCAAGATTTTTTGAGCGGACCAAGAACTGCCCAGATCTTTGTATCAAGTAAGACTCGGAGGAGCAACAATGATCAGGAAAATCCGATCTGTAGTTTTGATAGCTGCTGTGGCGGTAGTTGGCATTTTGGCTGCCGGAGCCCAGGACAATATGCCGCTTGGGCGCACGCCAGCGGCAATAGTCGATGGCCAGCATCCAGCCAGCTATTTCCCCAATACCGAACTGCTCGGCGCCGGTGAAATGAGAATCACGGCACTCGGCACGGGCATGCCGAACCAGACCAAGAAGGCCGTATCGATCTCGTATTACGTGGAGTTGGGCAACGGGGACAAGTTCATATTCGATATCGGAATGGGCGCGATGGGGAACCTGTTCTCCCTGCGACCCGACTTTTCGAAGATCGACAAGGTATTCGCCAGCCACCTGCACGTGGACCACGTGGGCGACTTCATGGGGCTGCATATTGGCAGCTGGCTGTCGGGCCGCTACACGCCAATCCACTTTTATGGGCCGAGCGGTGCCACCCCGGAATTGGGAAGCAAAACCTTCATCGAGGGCATGAAAAAAGCTTATCAATGGGACATCGCCACCCGCACGGGCGCCCTGCCCGATGCCGGCGGACAAATTGTCGTGCACGAGTTTGACTACCTGCAGGAAAACGTGATCGTCTACCAGGAGAACGGTGTGACGATTCGATCCTGGCCGGCCATTCACAGCCTCGACGGTTCGGTGAGCTTCAGCCTCGAATGGAACGGGCTGAAGTACGTGTTCGGCGGCGACACCTATCCAAACAAGTGGTACATGGAGTTCGCCAAGGATGCAGACATCGCCTCGCACGAGTGTTTCCTGCCACCCAAGGCTCTGGCTGAGTACTTTGGCTGGGACCTGTCTCAGGCAACGTACGTCTCCACGAGAATCCACAGCGAGCCCCAGGCCTTTGGCAAGGTCATGGCCACGCTCAAACCGCGAATGGCAGTTGGTTACCACTCGGTGCAATCGCCGGAAAACAATGCGGCGATCATGGATGGCATCCGCGCGGTCTACGACGGTCCGCTGGCTATCGCGCGCGACCTGATGGTGATCAACGTAACCAAGGAAACGATGGAAGTGCGCATGGCAATAGTGGATGAGTACGTGCTGCCGCCTGATGTGACCCCGGCCTACGTCAAGGCGCCTCGTACCGACACAAAATCACCATCTGAGGCCATCTTGAATGGCAAGTGGCCGGGCTATACCCCACCGCCGATGCCGCAGCGGCCTCAATGAACCATAGGGACCCCGGGCACGGAGTGACCGCTATCGACCAAACGGAGACGTTTACAGCATCTTAGCGGCGGCCAGGGCCAGGATCGGGTCCAGGATCAGGACCGGGGTCAGGACCTGGATCGGGGCCGGGGTCGGGACCAGGGTCAGGGCCGGGGTCAGGACCTGGATCAGGGCCGGGCCCACGGTCACGCTGTGCTAGTTGCGTTCCGGGGTCAGGGCCGTAGCCGACCGCGAAGCTATCGGCCACTGGCGCGAGCAGCAGCACTAAGGCTGACAGAGCTCCCAAGAACCTCATTGCTGTTTTCATTATCAATCCCCTCGTCGTTAATGTTCGTACGTTGTGCTAGCGCATGCGGCCAGTAATTCAAAGCGCACAACCCCAAGCTAGGAGTCGAATTCCTCGGCATCCGGAGACTTCAGATTGTGCCGGAAATCACGGCGGCGCAGCCAGATCACCAGTCCGCCGATAATGCCGCTGAAGCCCACTACAAGACAGATTGTCGGCCAAATCCAAAAGTCGAGATACAGCGACGCGAACAGTGAAGCTAAACCCGCACTCAGATAGAAATACGGAATGGTTTCGTATAGCGGTTTGGATAGCCAATATTGCATTCGCTTGCGTTGATTGTCCCCGCAATATGTTGTTCTTAGATCCTGCCGGGGGCTTTACCCGACAGGGCACACCGTATCACATGCCAATGGGGGCGTTACCCACCCTGTACGCCGCCTACCGTCAGGCCGTCCACGCGCAGCGTCGGCTGCCCGACCCCGACCGGAACCGACTGGCCATCCTTGCCGCAGACACCGATACCACTGTCGAGTTCCAGGTCGTTGCCGACCATGGAGACCTTTTGCAGTACCGATGGTCCATCGCCAATAAGGGTCGCGTCCTTGATTGCCGCGCCGAGTTTGCCGCCTTCAATCAAGTAAGTCTCGCTGGTTGAAAAAACGAATTTGCCTGACGTGATGTCGACCTGCCCGCCGGCAAAGTTTTTAGCGTAAATACCCTTATCAACTGATGCGATAATTTCATCCGGATCATGAGGGCCCGGCAACATATAGGTATTCGTCATCCGGGGCATTGGCGCATGGGCAAATGACTGGCGCCGTCCGTTTCCGGTCGGTTCCATTCCCATCAGACGCGCATTCATCTTGTCCTGCATGTAGCCGCACAATCGCCCATTCTCTATCAAGGTCGTCATTTGCGTTGGCGTACCTTCATCATCGATATTCAGGGAACCGCGACGCCCATCCAAAGTGCCATCGTCGACTACGGTGCAATGTTCAGTCGCAACCTTCTGACCGAGGCAATTCGAAAAAGCCGAGGTCCCCTTGCGATTGAAGTCGCCTTCGAGCCCGTGCCCGATCGCTTCATGCAACAACACTCCCGGCCAGCCTGGACCGAGCACGACCACCATCTCACCAGCCGGCGCCGGCTGCGCTTCCAGATTAATCAGCGCCTGGCGCACCGCTTCGCGGCCGTACTCTGCAGGACGATCCCCTTCCATGAAGTAGCTGTATCCACAGCGTCCGCCGCCGCCGCTGTAACCTTGCTCGCGTCGTCCGTTGTCCTCGACGATCACGGAAACGTTCATGCGAACCAGCGGCCGGACATCAGCAGCAAGTACGCCATCGCTGCTATAAACCAACACGACTTCGTGAACAGCGGCCAAGCTGGCCATGACCTGCACAACCCTGGGGTCCACGGCGCGGGTCGATCGATCGACATCCTGTAACAACTGAACCTTTTCTGCATCCGTTATGGATGCCAGCGGATCCAGCGGTGGATACAAGCTGTGTCCGGTTTGCGCCCGCCACGCCTGAACCTGGCCCTGTTGGCCCTGCCGGGCTATGGCGCTGGCCGCCTGCGACGCATGCATCAATGCCGGCAACACGATCTCATCGGAATACGCGAATCCGGTCTTTTCGCCGGACATGGCGCGAACGCCCACGCCTTGGTCGATGCTGTGGCTGCCCTCTTTAACGATGCCATCTTCTAATGACCAGGATTCGTGACGAATCACCTGAAAATATAGATCCGCCGTGTCCACTCCACGTTGCAGCAACGTGTTCAGCGCCTGATCAAGATGTTGTTCGTCGAGACCAGTCGGCACCAGCAAGCGGGACTTGGCTATGTCAATGGGATCTTCGGATTGCATAGTCTTATTCATGCTCCATTTCAGACCGGTGTGCCAGTACCGGAAAACGCTGCCGCAGTTCGTCAATACCGGCACGGTCGAAGGCGGCGGTAATTACGCCTTCGCTGCTGCCGGCATCGCCAAGGACCTGGCCCCAGGGCCCGATAATCATCGAATGCCCGTAGGTTTCGCGATTGCCGGGATGACAGCCTGTCTGGGCCGCGGCGACCACGTAACACAGGTTTTCGACGGCCCGGGCGCGCAGCAACGTATCCCAATGGGCCTGACCAGTCGGGACGGTAAATGCGGACGGGACCGCAACAACATCCAGGCCGGTCGATGACATTTGCCGAAACTGTTCCGGGAAGCGAAGATCGTAGCACACGGCCACCCCCAGCCGGCCCCAGGGAGATTCGACCACCAGCGCCGCGGTTCCCGGCTGGGTAAATGCCGATTCCTGGTAGGCCTCGTCGCTGCCCGGTATGTTGACATCAAACAGATGTGCTTTGTCGTATCGGCCGACGCAGATGCCATCATGATCAAACACGTAACTTGACGAAAACGGTCTATCCGGATCTGTGCTACGGACCGGAATCGTTCCGCCGACGATCCACAACCGCAGTCGCTTCGCCTCCGATGAAATAAACTCTTGCAGCGGCCCACTGCCATCGGCTTCGGCCACCGATCTGCGACTTGCCATGTTTTCTGGCATACCCGAGAAGTTTTCCGGCAAAACTGCCAAACCCGCGCCCGCCTTCGCACAGCGCTGTAACAAATTGCTTGCGCAATCAAGATTGGCGGCCAAATCACCGCCAGAATTCATTTGCACTGCTGCCAGTGTGCTCACCTGGACTCCGAATGGTCGGCTACAGGCCTGTCATTCCTGTGGCACATCGTGGTTTAAGCCTTCCGGTAACTCGACTGTCAGCTCGCTGGGATCCGGAGTGATGTCCGGCAACACTTTTTCACAGTCCTGAAAGGCGGTCAGGTCCATGTCGGCGCGCAGCACCGGTTCGACCAGCGGATTTTCCCAAGACCCGGATACGCGGAAATAGGACTCACCAATACTGCTCAACGGCTCTCGGAAAATCCTGTTTATCAGTAACATCGCGGCGCCCAGTCCAGGACTGACGATAAACGCCGGAACCGCCAATGCATTCGACATATGCGGCCGCACCACCGCGAGTTGATCGTAGTCCTCATCGCGAATGCCGGCCCGACCAACCACGCCAATGTCTGCAACCGGACCTTCAAGGCCAAGGTTGCAGGTGTATGCACTGCCGCTATCCAATCGAAAATCGCCTCTGATTCGCTTAAAGCCCAGGCCTTCGTCAAGCACGTCACTGAAATCCAGTTGCAGGCGCCGCGGCAGGGCCGTAACACTCACCAACCCCAACAGCCGGCCGCCGCCAGGTTCAACCTCAAGCAACTGGCCGTTCTTGACGCTTACCCGAACCTCACCAGTTGAACGGTAGAGAAAGCCCTCGCCAGGCGAACCTTCCCAGGAAAGATCTGCATAAACTTCGCCGACCTCGCCTTCCATCAGCGGTTCGTAACCCATGGTTACCAATGTATCGAGCACGTCTGTGCTGGCTAGCGTCAGTTGCAGCCGGCTGCGTGGCGTATCTTCAATAATCAACCACTCGCCGGCCCCGGTTACAGAAAAACTGCTACCGGTTATTTCCAGCTTTTCTGTTTGCAGCCCCTGCGGAACCGAAACCGCAGACGCTTCAAGCGCGCCTAATCGCACTTCGCCGATCGCAAACTCGGCAATCTTTGCCTGAATCGGCGGCAGCGTTCGCGGATCGGTAATCCCGGAGTCACTTTGATCCGGATCCATCAGCAACAGTCGATCCATATCCAGTTTCATCGGAATTCCCTGGTCGAACTCAAACGGCACCGTCAGTTCACCCACGGCCAATTTACTTTCGATCTCGATCTCCCAGCCCTCAATTCCACGCTGCGCCTGCAGTTCGACATTCTTGAATCGCTGCCCGAACACGAACAATTCATCGATATGAAAAATCATTTCCCGGTAGATGTCTCGCCACCGGCTGCGGCGCTGTTCATCGTCCCCGCGCAAATTGAACCAGTCGGCCGGTCGCGCACTGGCCAAATGGCCCGTAAGCTCCAGCCCGGGCTCCGCGGGCAGTGAGGACGCAGCCTTGCCCATATGCACCGCGCCCCGATCAACTTTCCAGCCCTCTTCGAGGCGAAGCAGGCCGATAGCCCAGGTGATATCCCGTTGCAAGCGGCCGAAAATCTCGATGTTGCCGGGTTGCGGAAAATCAATCAGCACCCGCGCAATTTCGGGGTCGCCGGCAATTTTGTTCAGCGGCGTCGGCAATTCGCTGGCAAGCTGTTCGATATCCGTTCGAATCATCAGCCGAAATGGAACGGGGGTTTCCTCCCGGCGAATTGGAAAAAATGCGGCGGCCCGCCACTTCAGGTCGCCACTGAAGTAATTCGACATCGGGAGCCCCAGAGCGGTAAATGTTTTCTGAGCAGGTGTCGTGCCATTGAGCCAAGCGACGTGGCTGTAGTCACCCGCATCAACATCCATTGGTCTGACCTGGATTCGAACGGGCTCGTCGAGCAATTGGCCACGAAGATTTTCGGCGCTTATTTCCAGGTTATTCAATCGGGCCACGCCGACGAGGTCGGTTAGTTTGTCCTCGATGCCGTTCAGGCCCAGCGTCGCCTGTTGCAGCTCGAATCGTCCGATGACTTGATAGTCAGCGATGCTCTTGATGGGCAGAACCAGCTGAACATCACTTTGCATCGTGCCGCTGGCAGTGACATCTTCGATGCGTGGCTGCAATGCACGTCCGATCGGTGAAGCGCGTATGAAATCCAGCGCCTCATCCATCGCCGTTTGGCCCTGACCCGATACCTCGATAATGCCCGTGCGGACGTCGGATATTTGCGCACGCCCATCCTGGTAGCGCATCTCGAGCAGTTTGCCCGCAAGGTCCCGGCCTTCGATTGAAACGCCGTCGAATATGACAGTACCCGAAGCATCAACCAGTCGCGGCCATTCCGGGGCGTAATCAAGGATACCGTTACGCACCGGCATCACCACCCTGAACACGCCCTCTCCGGGATCGTAGGGAAACCCAAGCAGCGGGCCCCGCAGCACGATATTGGCGCGCGGCACCTCCCCGGCAATGACCGCGCGGTCCAGCCAGCTGAGTACTTTGGGGGGAAGGCGCCGGGGCAAAAAGTCCAACACACCGGATACGTCTGAAATCGTAGCAGTTGCCGTCAGATCAATAACCGGTACACCTGAATCCCTCGGCAAGGTCAGCTCGAAGGTCGCCCTGACCGACGCAGCCGACGTCGCGACCTCCACGCTATTGCCCAGAATCGTGTGGCCGCCCACGCTGGATCGCCACACCAGCAGTCCGCTAACGCGGCCAACCTCGACCGGCGCACGAAACACATTGAATAAGCCAAATTGGACATCGAAAGAATCGAGCTGTAGCTGGCCCCCGTTTTGATCAGCTACAATACTGCCGCTGACTCCACCCAGCACTTGATCGGGTTCCATTCCGGTGTACCCGAGGTCGGTAAACGTCGCACGGGCATCGAACTCCAGCGGCTGACCAACAGGGAACTCTAGTTGGAGTGTCGCATCTTCGATATCGCCCTGGAATTCACCGGGCAGCAGTTCATCCAGGATTTCCTCGGCGATAGTTGCCCGGACGAATGGCATCAAATCAGACAGGCGCAGAAAACTCAGCTGCGCGGAAATCTGTTTTGTGGATCCAGGCTCGCGATCAACATAACGGACACTGAACGAACTGGAAGGCCAGGCACTGTCTCCGCGAACGAGGCGAAGACCGTTGGCGGCAAGCAACCAGCCAGCATCCGTCCGCTGCCACTCAAAAAGACCCTCAAAGCGATTGATCAGTTCCGTCAGATCATTGGGTTGCTTCAGGCTCAGCGCAGACAGATCGAGTTCGGCCGTGATGTTGCTTGGTTGCCATCCGCGAAAATCGGCCCACACAGAGAGATCGCCTTTGGCAGAACTGATTGGAAAATCGGGGTCATTCCACAATGTAAACCAGCGATCAAGGTCCAAAGCTTCGGCGGCGACGTAGAATTTCCATTCGGGTAGATCGGTCGCATCGGCAGCTTCGGTCAGCAACTCCAGTGGCCAGTCCGTCGAAATCTCGAGCTGCCTGCCGAAATCGGGATCCGGCTGCACACGTCCATCCAAACGGACTCTACCGTCCTCCAGAACAAGCTGAATCCGGTTCACCCAAAAATTTGCCGGTGCCGCGCCGCTCAGCAAGTCCTGGTAACTGAACTCAATATCCTGGACCAGGACATTTATCGTCGGTAGTTGGTCAAAGTCGAACGCATCCGCGCCGCCGATCGACGTAAAGCTGCTCCACGGCTGACCCTGTATGTAGAAACTGCCATCCAGACTGCGCTCAAGCTCCACGCGCGAACCGCTGACAGCAATGCGGCCCGGGATTAGCAGTCCGTCGGTCATAAATACCCACAGATTGAGGCTGACATCGATCTGATCAGCGCGGAGTACCGTCACCCCATCCTGCGGCCAACTGATCGTCGCCTCGGATAAACGCAACTCCGGACCGGAGAACGACAGTCCGGCACTGATGTGGCGGAAATCCAGTTCAAATCCTGTCGCGTTCTGGACCCAGTTGCGGATTTCGGCACGGTACAGGGGAACCTGAGGCAGCATCAGACGCGCCACGCCGACCAGCAATGCCAGCGTGATGACTACCGCTGCCACAACCGGCAGGATCCATTTCAGCAGCTTACCGAACAATCGGCCCATTACTTTGCAAAACGCCTCGATCGCCTACATCGGCACGACGTCGAACTGATCCTGGGCATTTGGCACCTGGGTCTGCAGACTAATGGTTTTGCCGACCAACTCAGCAAGTTCTGCCAGCGTCGATGATTCCTCATCCAGCAACATTTCAATTACGTCCTCGTGGGCGAGCACGACCAATTCGCCAAATTCAAATTGACGCTGCTGCCGAAGAATTTCTCTGAAAATTTCATAGCAAATGCTCTCCGGCGTCTTGATATAGCCCCTAGCATGACATGTTGGACACGGTTGGCACATGACATGTTCCAGGCTCTCCTGGGTCCTTTTGCGGGTCATTTCGACCAGACCGAGAGGGGAAACCTGCGCGATCTGGGTTTTCGCATGGTCGCTGGCAAGCGCTGCTTCCAGAGCCGACAATACCTGCTCACGATGTGCTTCCGCTTCCATGTCGATGAAGTCAATGATGACCATTCCACCCAGGTTGCGCAGCCGCAGCTGGCGGGCGATCGCGACTGCGGCTTCGAGATTAGTCCGGAATAAGGTCTCCTCCAGATTCCCGCGCCCGACGTAGCCACCGGTATTGACATCCACAGTCGTCATCGCCTCGGTCTGATCGATGACGAGGTATCCACCGGATTTCAATTCCACCTTCCGGCACAGTGCCCTTTCGATCTCGTCCTCGATGCCATACAGATCGAGAAGTGGCCGACGGCCGGTATAAAGCTCCAGGACCGGCAACAGATCCGGCGTAAAGGTTTTTGCAAAATCTTTCAGTTTCTGCAGCCATTCTTCGGAGTCTACGAGGACGCGGTCGATGTCGCGGTTGACCAGGTCACGTATTACACGAACGGGCAAAGGCAGATCCTCGTGGACAACCCGGCCACATGGCGATTCCGCGGCCTCTCTATTGATGACTTCCCAAAGATGGTCCACAAACAGCTTGTCAGCCTTCAGCGCGTCCGGTTCGGCGCCGTCGGCGGCGGTGCGGATGATGTAACCGTGATCTGAATCTGCCGGTAGCAGGCTTTCCATAACTTCCTTCAGTCGGGTACGCTCGGCCGCGTCCTCAATCCTGGTCGAAACCCCCAAGCCGGTCCGCCTGGGCATCAGCACCAGGTAGCGCGATGGAATGCTCATAAATGTGGTTAGGCGAGCACCTTTATCTCCGATGGGTTCCTTGAGGATCTGCACCAGAATTTCCGAGCCTTCGCTAACTAAATCGCGAACGTTTGCTTGTGGCTGATCCTGCATGTCCGTGTCCAAATTCTGCGGCCGCGCGATATCCGACGCATGCAGAAACGCCGTGCGTTCCAGGCCTATGTCCACGAAAGCAGCCTGCATCCCGGGTAACACCCGGGAAACACGTCCCTTGAATATATTGCCGACGAGTCCGCGTCGTGATGCACGTTCAATCAAAAAGTCCCGCAATACGCCGTCATCAACGACAGCGGCGCGTACCTCATGCGGGCTCACGTTGATCAAAATTTCCTCGGTCATTGGAGTTGTCAGATACCTGGGAACTTGTAGCCGAATTCCTGTAGCAGGCGTGCTGTCTCAAACAACGGCAGACCCATGACACCGGTGTAACTGCCGCGTATTTCCGTCACGAATAATGCTCCGAAACCCTGTATAGCATAGCCTCCAGCCTTATCTACCGGTTCACCGGTGGCCCAGTACTCGTGCCGCTCGGCGACGCTAATTTCGCGAAACCAGACCTCGGTGCTGCTGGTCGTCACGGCCTCATCTGCAGCAGACACGACGGCAACCCCTGTGTGGACCCAGTGCGAGCGTCCCGACAACGTGGCGAGCATGTCCACGGCATCGTCGCGGCTTGCTGGCTTGCCCATAACGCAATCTCCGGCCACGACCACGGTATCTGCGCCCAGTACCGGCGCCATCGGGCCGGAACGCTGTGCGTCGCCGGCCCGGGCCTTTGCGATTGCGAGCCGCTGCACGTAAGCATCGGGCACCTCGCCGGCTTTTTGCTGCTCGTCGATGTCCGTGTTCAGAATTCGAACATCGAGACCCAGGCCCGCCAGCAATTCCCGGCGCCGCGGCGACTGCGACGCAAGGTAGATAAATCTGCGCTGGCGGGCCTGCTGCGGGCTCATGCTCGATGATAGGGGTGGCCCTGGAGCATCGTCCAGGCACGGTATATCTGCTCAGCCACAACGATCCTGACCAATCCGTGAGGCAAAGTCAGTGGCGATAATGACCAGCTGAGATCGGCACGCTGCTTGCAAGCAGCTGACAAGCCGTCGGGCCCACCGATCACCAGCGCAATTCGCGGATGGCGTTGCAGCCACTCCTGCAGCTTTTCTGCGAGGTCCGCCGACGTCCATGGTTCACCGGCTTCATCCAGCGCCACCATCAGTTCTTGCTGTTTCAGCCGACGCAACAGGCGCTCGCCTTCTTTCTCCACTGCCGGTCCGGGACGGCTCTTGGAGCTGCGTGAAACCATTGGTATTTCCTCAAGATCGAGAGTGATGTCTCGCGGCATACGCTGCTGGTAGACACGAAAACCTTCGTTGACCCACCCTGGAAGGCGGGTGCCTACAGCAAAAATCGTGATTCGCATGAAAACCGCCGAATTCTGGTTCGATTTCAGGCGTTGCCGCGAGCTTAGTCTGCTCGCCTGAATGTTGTAGATGGTTCAGTGGCCCAGAGATCCTCGAGCTTGTAGAACTCTCGCGCGCGCCGTTGCATGATATGCACGACCACGTCCTGCAGGTCGACCAAAACCCATTCCCCGCCTTCTTCACCCTCGACGCCGAGTGGTGGTTTACCCGCTTTCTTTGCGTACTCAATGAGCCTGTCTGCAATTGAGCGAACGTGACGGCCCGATGTACCGGTCGCAACAACCATGTGATCGGTTATCGACGTCAGGCCACGTACATCGAGCACCCGCACGTCGTGAGCTTTCAGCTCATCGAGCGCCGCGGCTGCCAGGTCAAGCAACTGCAGCTCAGGCATGGTTGCGCTCCTTTGTTCCGATTGATCGTTGCGGCTGCCCATAACACCCCGTTTGTTCGATAATCGCCGCCACGGCATGCGGCAGCAGGAAACGCGGGTCACCGCCCTGGCTTACGAGCGCACGCACGCCGCTGGACGAAATTTCCAGTTGAGTCACTTCCTGAATATAAACACGGCCACTGCGAGCTTCCCTGAGATCTGTGGCTCGGCTCGTTCCACGACTAGCAAGCAAATCCCCGACCAGCCCGACCCGGGGCGGTGACCAGCCCGGCCGATGCGCTACGACGACATGTGCCAGTGCTGGAATCTCCTGCCAACGGTGCCATTCGGGCAGGCCCAGAAATGCATCCATGCCGATCAGCAAGCACAGGGCATCGTCGGGGTGCTCCTTCCGCAGACTTTCGAGCGTATCGATTGAATAGGACGGCCCCGAGCGATTCAATTCCCGGTCGTCTGCAACAAATCCAGCCTGTCCATCAATCGCGGCATTGATCATCTGAAACCGTATATCCCCGCCAGCCTGTGGCCGATTCTTGTGCGGCGGATCACCGCTGGGCACAAAATGTACTGCAGCAAGATCCAGTGCCGTCATCAATTCGAATGCCGTGCGCAAATGACCAAAATGGATTGGATCAAATGCACCGCCGAATATGCCGATGGATCGCACAACCGGGTTAGTTCACGAGACGGAAACCGCCGCGGGCGGGGCCGGTGGTTTGGCAATCGCGAGCGTCAGTTCGGTCAGGGCATTCCATGCTTGGCCGAATTGCGCACCTTTGACGATGCGATCTACCTGACAGGCCTTCGATACCAGCCCCTCGATACTGCTTGGCGTATGCCGCCGCAAACACTCGCCGACCATGCCCTGGCGAGTCTGCCAAACACGCACTTTGGCTAGCGCCGTGGCAACCGAGCTGCCCTGATCAACGTGACAGCCTAATTCGACCAAGGTCTGGATCTCTCGGACCAGGGCCCACAAGGTCAAGGTCTCTGGCACCCCTTCGCGTTGCAGTCCCTGCAGGATCCTGATCGCCCGGCCGGCGTCCAGACTCACTGCGGCATCGGCCAGTTGAAACACATCGAAACGGGCGCTGTCGGCGACCGACGCCCTGACCGTATCGACCGTGACCCGGCCACCATCAGCCAATAACACCAGCTTGTCGATTTCCTGACGGGCGGCCAACAGGTTGCCCTCGACCTTGGCCGCTAACAGTTCCAGTGCCGCTGCATCGTATTGCAGCCCAGCCTGCTCGAGGCGCCGTCCTAGCCAGGCCGGTATTTTGTGAGTCGGCAACGGTCGCACGGCGATCCATACACCGGCTTTCGCCAGCGCTTTGGCCCAGCGACTGCTGGCGCTACGGGCATCTAAATGCGGTGCGATGACTACGAGCACGGTATCCGGCGGCGGGCTGTCGGCTAACTCGGCCAGAACCGCCGAGCCTTCCCGACCCGGCTTGCCGGTAGGCAGGCGAATTTCGATCAGCCGCCGACTCGCAAACAGCGACAGATTTTGGATAGACCCGGTCAGAGCGCGCCAATCAAACCCCGCCGTCGCCACGTGGACCTGGCGTTCGGTGAATCCGGCTTGTCTGGCGGCAGAGCGAATCCGGTCGACTGCTTCGGTTACCTGCAAAGGTTCGTCGCCGGATATGAAATACAGGGGCGATGGGCGCTCGGAAAGGTGCTTGGGTAGCTGCTCGGGTGTCAGTTTCACGCTTTGGGAAGGCTGAGGCCTTTTCGTCCATCATACACGTCCGCAGACGAATCCATCCACCGATAGGGGCTGGCCGCGGGCAGATTACTCAGCCAGACAGCCGGGCCCAGTCGATGGATTCCTCTTCGAGCAGAATCGGAATGCCATTGCGGATCGGGTACACCAGCCGGGCATCTCTGGAAACCAACGCTTCGGAAAACTCCCCGCTGACGACCTGATCGGCGCTGTTTAGGGCTTTGCCATCACGAATGGCCTGATTCAGCTGATCGAGTCGGGCCTGATCCAGGTATTCGAGCGGCTGATGGGTTACCGGGCAACAAATAATCTCCAGAAGCTTGCTGTCCATTTGATTGAGTGGCCTTTGCTGCGAGTCGACGAAATGTTAGGTTATAATATAACAAATTGGCCTCCAGAACCTAAGCACGGGCACGAAACAATGACCAGTCAGACTGCTTCCGTGATCAGCAGATTCCTGCCTAGCACGCATGATCACAGCGTCTGTATCGAGACAGCGATGGAACGCGCGGTGGCCATTTGCGATTTGCAGGGACTGCGTTTGACGGCGATCCGGCGACGCGTGCTGGAGCTGATTTGGCGCAGCCATGCCCCAATAGGCGCGTATGCAATCCTCGAACAACTTGCCCGCGACGGCCTCAAGGCGATGCCGCCGACCGTGTACCGGGCGCTGGAATTTTTGAGTTCGGCTGCGCTGGTGCACCGGCTGGACTCGTTGAATGCCTATATTGGTTGCGGCGACCCCGGCGAAGCGCACAGCGGCCAGTTCTTTATTTGCCACAAATGCAAATCGGTGGCTGAAATTCATGATACGGCAACGACCGCTTTACTTGCCGGTCAGGCCAAGACATTGGGTTTTCACATCGAAGGCTCGCACATTGAAATCAGCGGGCTCTGCAACTGCTGTGAAAAAAAAGAATCGTTAAGCGGCTAGAGACCAATGCCTACACGTGTCAGAAAACTGTTGGATAGCCTCGCCGTGGCGCTTTCTGGCGTTTGCGCCGTGCATTGCCTGGCGCTGCCACTTGTTGTCGTAGCGTATCCTCTGCTGGGCTCCTGGTCTATGGATGAATTGTTGTTTCATCGATTGTTGTTGATCGTAATCATCCCGGTCAGTCTGATCGCATTGTTGCTCGGCTATTACACGCACCGTAGCCGGCAAGTCGCCGTGCTGGGGACGCTGGGCATCGCGATCCTGGCACTGGTTGCAGTGTCGGGCCACGACTGGCTCTCGACAACCGGCGAACGGCTTGCAACTACTGCCGGTGGTTTAATTCTGGCCAGCGGTCATTTAATCAATGCGGTTATTGCACAGCGTTGCCGGGCGATCTGATAAACCGCCGCGCTTGCGCGTTCCCGGTAGCCGTTGTCGGTATCAGTTCTTGGCGCCGGCCTCGCTGCCGCAATCACTGCCCCACCAGCTGAAACGTTCCGGGACGGGATCGAATCCGGATGGCCCCAGCGGATGGCATCGCAGAATGCGGCGTATCGCCAACCAACTGCCACGGAGCGGACCAAAACGAACCACGGCTTGGCGTGCGTATTCGGAACAGGTTGGCAAAAATCGGCATCTCGGCCGCAAAAACGGCGATAGATAGCGCTGATAGGCCTGAATCAACCAGCGCATTGAGCAGCGTACCCCTTAATTGCATCGATCATCGCATGCAAGCCATTACTGCGCGTCGGGCTTAGATGCTCGTGTAAACCGATGGCATCGATAAAGTCAGGTGGGGTAGCAACGATCTCCGCCGGCGACCTGCCACTGTAAACACGCATCAGAATTGCAATCAGACCGGACACGATGGCCGAGTCACTAATGGCATGAAAATCGAGTCGATCTGTACTCCGGTCCGCCTTTAACCAGACTTGGGACTGACAACCGTGCAGGCGGAAGTCTTCCGTTTGCCATTCTGGTGGAAATGGCGGCAGCCTTTTACCCAGATCAATGATGTACTGATAACGGTCCATCCAGTTATCAAATAGCTGGAATTCGTCAACCAACTCCGTCTGAGTCTGCTCGATCGTACTCATCGCCCGCGGGTTTGATCCTCGCCTTCCATCTGGTCGATCCGGCGCCAACTCGTTCCCTTGGGGCCGTCTTCGATTGCGACGCCTGAGTCCTTCAATTCAGTGCGGATCCTGTCGGCTTCTGAATAATTTCCATTGTCGCGCGCCGCTGTTCGCTGCACGAGCAACGCTTCGACTTCGTCGGCGCCAAGCGCAGCTTCGTCCCCTGCCGTGAACCATTCCGCCGGGTCAGCGCCGAGCAATCCAACGATTTCGCCACTAGCGCGCAACTGTCGGGCGAGCGACAGGCCCCGTTCCGAATCACCGGCGCGATTGACCTTCCGGGCCAGGTCAAACAGTACCGCCAATGCCTTGGGCGTATTCAGATCGTCTTCTAAAGCCTCGATAAACTCGGCGCTCGGCGTGGCCTGGGTCCCGTCATCCCGGTCGCTGACGTTGCGCAGGCTGGTATACAGTCGGTCAAGTTTACGTTGCGAATCACGCAACACTGCATCCGACCAGTCCAGCGGCTGTCGGTAATGCGCGCCAAGCAACGCCAGACGGATCGCCTCCCCGGAACCCTGCTCCAGCAGCTCGTGAATCAGCACAACATTACCCAGTGACTTCGACATTTTCTCACTGTGCACGTTTACGAAGCCGTTGTGCATCCAGTAACGGGCAAAGATCTCACCGCCGTGGGCACAGGTACTTTGTGCACGTTCGTTTTCGTGGTGAGGAAAAATCAAATCGTTCCCTCCACCGTGGATGTCGATCGTGCGGCCCAGGTGTTGCTCAGCCATAACAGAGCATTCAATGTGCCAGCCTGGCCGCCCCCTGCCCCACGGACTATCCCAACCGGGGAGTTCGGGCGTCGATGGCTTCCAGAGGACGAAATCACCAGGGTCTTCCTTGTAGGCGGCAACCTCCACCCGCGCGCCATCAAGAAGTTGACCGCGGTCGCGGCGGGACAACTGTCCATAATCCGGGTAGGAACCCACCCGGAACAATACGTGAGCGTCCTTCGCATACGCATGGCCGCTTTCGATCAGCCCGGCGATCATCGCGATCATCTCGGACACATGTTCAGTGGCGTAGGGTTCTATATCAGGGGGCAGCACACCCAGCGCATGCATATCATCGTGATAGGCACTGACATTTTCAGCGGCGATCTCGGCGATGGGCACACCTGCTTCCTCGGCCGCTGCATTGATCTTATCGTCTATGTCGGTAATGTTCCGGGCGTATACGACAGAGTAGCCGGTGCGCAAAAATCGGACCAACACATCGAAAATCACCGCTGGCCGTGCGTTGCCTATATGCGGGCGACTGTAGACCGTTGGTCCGCAGACGTATACGGACACGCGCTTAGGATCCGCGGGAAGGAACGCCTCCTTTCGCCGCGTCAACGTGTTGTACAGAGAGAGACTCATCAACCATTCCAGACAAGTAGCCCGTTATAATAGCAATTTTAGGGCAGAGCCAAGCAGCGTCACCACGATCGGCGGAGCTCATTCGGCAGCTGCATCAGCGGAGAATCAATCGTGAACCCCACGGAGATGTTCGGCAAACGCACAAGCGTCGAACAGGTCGAAGAAGGCGCCGATCTGGCGCCCCGATTCGACGACAATGGCCTGATTCCGGCAGTGACAACGGATTTCGAATCGGGCGAGTTATTAATGCATGCCTACATGAATGCCGAGGCACTGACCCGCACCATCATGACCGGCGAGGCCCATTACTTCAGCCGCAGCCGTCAGGCGATATGGCACAAAGGCGCCACCAGCGGCCTGATCCAGAAGGTGCGGGAACTGCTTATCGACGATGATCAGGACTGCGTTTGGCTGCGTGTTGACGTCGCAGGCGGCGCAAGTTGCCACGTCGGCTACCGTTCATGTTTTTATCGGCGTATTCCCCAAAACGCGGCCGATGCATCTGGATCCAGACCGGTGCAGCTTGAGTTCACCGACGTCGAGAAAGTTTTCGACCCGGAAGAAGTCTACAAAGGTGCACCGAATCCGACCAAGCTCTGAGTCGTCTATCAGCGCCGTTTGCGTTTCCTGCGTCGCGGACGGGCGTCCAGGTCACGCGTTTCGGGCAGGCGTGCCCAAGTATACAAGAACTCGATACTTCCGATTAATATCAGCAGGTAACCACCCAGTTCGATAAATTCCTCGGCCGCCATCTTGGCCACACGTACGTAAGCGTCGCCCATAATGGCCTGCCACAGTGATTCGTTACCAACGATCAGAGAATACGGGATCAGCAGAAGCATTCCACCGACAATCATGGCCAAACCGCTGGAGGGCCAGGTGCGCCTCCAGCCCACGGAAAAGCGCTTACGATGCCGGTAGATATAAACCGTAGCCAGCGCCAGAAGCAGTGTGCAGAGGACCTGCCAAAGATTATCCGTACCATACCGGTCGAGAAAAAAATCCAGTTCCCGAATGAACCCGATCAGGAACAGCGCAATGAAGCCGGCGCACATCGGGCGGCGCAATCGGTCACGGATGGCTATCCACGCAAAGATGCTCGAGGAAATCAGCAGTAGCAGGAGCTGTAGCTGCTCGACCGGCGAGAATTCACTGGTCCCCTTTGTGTCGCCCTCGCCGACGACAATATTCAGCAGCAGCCCTCCCGGCCAGCGAAGTGCGACCCAGATCAAACCGGCTGCAACGCCGGCCATGACAGTCGCGTAGGCGAAGTAGCGCAGCAGAACCTTCAGCATCCCGGCCTGCCGGTGCGGCGGTAGCGCCGACTCGGAACATCATTCCGAGCTCTAATCATCAAGCATCGTCAGTTGTCTGGTGACACTGCGCACAAAATCGTCAGCAATCGCTTCGCGCAGAATCTGTTCTTCGGACGCCTTACCCAACACTTCAGTTTCGTCAAAAGCGTAATCTTTTGTCTGGATCAAGCTTTGTTGTGAGAGGACTTCTTTGCCTTTTATGCTGACCGAATACCGGACGATGTAGAAAACGTCGTACTCCTCCGGGACATTGCGGGGTGAGACCGAAAGAATGCGCTGACCCGTCTCGTCGTGCAGTATGTGCACCACGGCGGTCGCTTCTCCAGGAGCCTTGGTGACACGGATACCGCCATTCAACAGCGCCGCATTGAGCTTTCTGTAAAACACAGTGAATTCATCGGCTGCTTCCAGGTAAGTCACCGACATCGCCGGCGGATATTCACCCGTTGACTGCAGTTGAAATCCGCAGCCGGCCGTTACCACCAGGCACAGCGCGCTCGCGGCTACGCGAAAATCAGACCACGACATTGACGAGCTTCCCCGGTACAACAATCACTTTGCGGATTTCTCGGCCATCAATAAATCGTTTCACATTGAGATCCTGCAGCGCCGTATCCTTCAATGCTTGTTCACTCACGTCGGCAGCAACCGTCAACCGGGCCCGCAATTTGCCGTTGACCTGGACGACGATTTCAACGGACTCCGCCAACCTGGCCTGCGGATCGGCGGTTGGCCAGGATTCGTTACAAATGGCACCGGTATTTCCGAGTTCCTGCCACAAAAAGTGACAGATGTGCGGCACGATTGGCGACAGAATCAGCACCGAACTCTCGATCGCTTCGTGGATCAGGGACCGATCCTGCGCATCCTTGACCTCGTACTTGCCCACGGCATTCATCAACTCCATGACCGCCGCGATTGCTGTATTGAAAGTATAGCGCCGCCCGATATCGTCGCTGACCTTGGCAATCGTGTCATGCACGAGACGCCGCAGGTCTTTCTGCCGTGCATCCAGTTGGGTGACATCCAGATTCTGTGGTCCGGCATCTGCGTCAGCAATGTGATCGTACACCCGGCGCCAAAGCCTTCGCAGAAACCGATAGGCGCCCTGCACACCTTCGTCCGACCATTCGAGCGTCTGGTCCGGTGGTGCTGCAAACATTACGAATAAACGCACCGTGTCGGCGCCATACTTGGCAATCAAATCTTCAGGGTCGACGGTGTTGCCCTTGGACTTGGACATCTTGGCCCCGTCTTTCAGCACCATTCCCTGCGTCAGGAGTCGCGTGAATGGTTCATCGCTACTAACCAACCCTTCGTCGCGCATGATCTTATGATAGAACCGCGCATACAAAAGATGCAGGATCGCGTGTTCGATCCCCCCGATGTAAAGATCAACCGGAAGCCAGTAATCGGCTCGCTGATCGAGCATGGCACTGTGGTTATCAGCAGAGCAGAACCTGGCGTAATACCATGAGGACTCCATGAACGTATCGAAGGTGTCGGTTTCGCGAGTCCACTTTTCACCGGAGTCCGGATCAGTGATCTCAAAAAATTCCGGCATTTTCTTGATCGGCGAACCCGCGCCGTCGAAGCTGACGTCCTCGGGAAGCACCACTGGCAAGTCCCCATCCGGGACACCCATCGGTTCACCCGCCGGAGAATTGATCACAGGTATCGGCGCGCCCCAGTAGCGCTGCCGTGAAACCAGCCAGTCTCGCAATCGATAGTTCACACGCCGCTCACCGCGCCCCTGCGCCTCTAGATCGGCGGCTATCGCGTCGAATGCCTCCGCCGATGTCAGCCCGTCATATTTGCCGGACGACACCAGTACGCCTTTTTCCACGAAGGCACATTCGTCAAGATTGCATTCCTGTTCCGCCGCGGCTGGTGCGATCACCTGCTTGATTGGCAGGTCGTAAGCCTTCGCGAATTCGTAGTCCCGCTGATCATGGGCTGGTACAGCCATAACGGCACCGGTGCCGTAACTGATCAGTACAAAATTGGCGACCCAGACGGGAATTTGTTCCTCCGTCACCGGGTGCTTAGCGTTAATGCCCAGCGGCATGCCTTGCTTTTCGATGGTCTCGACAGCAGCTTCAGACACGCCACTGCGTTGACACTCGGTAAGGAAGGCCTGCAGCTTCGGGTTGCCAGACGCTGCTTCGATCGCAAGCGGATGCTCCGGTGCAACCGCCATGTAGCTGACGCCAAGCAGAGTATCGGGACGGGTCGTGTACACGCGCAGCACTTGATCGGTATCTTCAACCGGGAAAGCGACTTCCACACCTTCCGAACGACCAATCCAGTTGCGCTGCATGATTTTGACCGGCTCCGGCCAGTCCAGCTCATCCAGTCCCTGTAGCAACTCCTCGGCGTAGTCGGTGATACGCAAGAACCATTGCGGAACTTCACGGCGTTCGACCGGCGCTCCCGATCGCCATCCCCGCCCGTCGATGACCTGTTCGTTAGCGAGCACGGTCTGGTCCACCGGGTCCCAGTTGACAACCGCCTCTGCTTTATAGGCCAGGCCCTTGCCCAGCATCCGGCCGAACAACCACTGTTCCCATCGATAGTATTGGGGATCACAGGTCGCGAACTCACGGCCCCAGTCGTATCCGAAGCCCAAGCGTTTAAGCTGCTCTCGCATGTAGCTAATATTCTGCCGCGTCCATTCGGCCGGCGGCAGGCCGTGTTTTATTGCAGCCCCTTCGGCCGGCAAACCAAACGCGTCCCACCCCATCGGCTGAAGCACATTTTTGCCCAGCATTTTCTGGTAACGGGAGATGACATCCCCGATCGTGTAATTGCGCACGTGGCCCATGTGCAGCCGTCCGCTCGGATACGGAAACATGCACAGGCAATAGAACTTTTCCCGATCGGAGGCTTCGACCGCTTTGAAGCTGTCGTTTTGCTCCCAATACTGCTGGACCTGTGCTTCTATTTCGTTTGGCTTGTACGGCTGGTCCGTCAACGGAAAAATAACCGGGGCTAGGAAAACAGACGGGCAGGATACACCAAGCTGGTGCCGCACTGCATTGGCGCGGATGAGATGCCTCAGCGCCGACGGTGTCGGCCGATTCCGGCAATCAGCACCAGAATCAGCAGGGTGGCCACCACGATCGACCAGTTGCCGGTGCGAACGTACAGCGTTGTTCCTGTATGCGGTCGCACGACGCCGGTTAAGACGCCGGGTTCAAACTGCGGGATCATCGCCTCAATGTTTCCGTTGGGAGTTATCAAAGCCGTGATGCCGGTATTGGTGGCACGCAGCATGTGACGCCCGACTTCGAGGGCACGCATGCGTGCCATTTGCAGAAGCTGGTGCGGGGCGATGGAGTCACCAAACCAGGCGTCGTTACTGACATTAACGAGCAGTCCGGCATCTGGCAGGAAATTCAGCTGTTCACTACCAAAAGCCACCTCGTAGCAAATACTGGGTGCAATGGCGACCGTTTTTACCATCAACGGACGCTGATCCGACGGTCCGGGCGTCGTGGTTTCATATGGCAGATTCATCATCCGCATCCATTCCCTGACAAATCCGGGAACCGGAAAATATTCGCCGAATGGAACGAGATGACGCTTGTAGTAATCGCCTTGTGGATTTCCCAGCGACAACAGCGTATTGCGGTATTGATCACGCTCGAAATCGTAAGTCAGGATTCCCGCCAACAACTGTGTATCCAGTTCTGCCATCTGCTCCGCCATGGCGTCCAGAAACGGCTGCACCTGTTCGGGAACCGCCGGTATGGCTGCCTCTGGCCAGATGATCAGATCCTGAGGTTCGAGATCGAGACTCATTCCGGCATAGGCCTCCAAGGTAGGCAGAAGTTGCGAGGGGAGCCACTTCAGTTGCTGCGGTATCGCTCCCTGAATCATCGCGACTTTCAATTCGTCGGAGCCCGGGACGGTCCAGGAAACATTGCGCAGTGGCGCGGATAAAATCACGACCACGACAAGGATCGCGGCCGCCGCGGTCCGAACGACCCGGCTTCCATAAACGGCCCACGGAATCAGACCGGCCAGCAGTACCGTGATCCACGATACGGCGTGAACGCCGGCAATCGGCGCCCAGCCGGCGAGCGGGGTATCAATCTGGCTATATCCGATGCTAAGCCACGGGAAACCGGAAAATAGCCAGCTTCGCAGCCACTCCAGCAACGTCCAGGTGGCCGGCACGACCAGTAACCAACGGATCGCATCTTCGGTCGGCGCAATTCGAATACTGAGCCAGGCAAAGCTGGCGACATACAGCGCCATTGACAACACCAGGCCCATCATCATTGCCATCACAACTGGCACCGGCACGCCACCCAGCAACTGGAGACTGATATATAACCAGTAGGTCCCTAAGGCAAACGCGCTGAATCCGAAGCACAGCCCCCGCAACGCCGCTTCCCAGGCGTCCTGGCCCACCCACAGCAGGAACAGCCCCCCCAGCGACAATGGCGCCAGCCAGAACCAATTGAACGGGGCAAATGCAATTGGCAGCAGCAACCCCAAAGCAGCTGCCGCCCAGCGCCCCCAGGCGCGCGGCGCGGTGAAAATATTCAATGTTTGCCGGCCCGGTTCACACCGATTGAACCGGCTCCGATTCACGAACGACCTCGAAACTGTGGATGCGCCGTCGGTCCGCCTGAATGACCTTAAAACGCATGCCGCCGATAGCGATGCTCTCCCCCCCGGCGCGGCAAACGGCCGAATTCGTGCATCACCAAACCTCCAACGGTGTCAAAGGCCTGATCATCCATCTGGACCCCAAAATACTCATTGAAATCCTCGATTCGGGTCAGCGCCAGCACCTGGTAACGATTGCCATCCCGCTCCTGAATCGGCTCGGCCTCTTCCGGATCGTGCTCATCGTCAATATCACCGACAATCTGTTCCAGTACGTCCTCAATCGTCAACAGTCCAGCGGTCCCACCGTACTCGTCCACGACAATGGCGATGTGATTACGGCTAATACGAAATTCCTGGAGCAACGCGTCCAGCCGCTTGCTCTCCGGAATGAAAGTCGCCGGGCGCAGCGCTTTCTCTAAATCGAACTCTTTGCCGGGAGATTCGACGAAAAAGCGCAGCACGTCCTTTGCCAACAAAATACCCAACACCTCATCCCGATCCTCACCGATAACCGGAAAACGTGAGTGCCCGCGGTCGATAATTGTCTGCAGCAATTCATCCATCGGCGCATCATGCTCGAGAACCACCATGTGTGATCTTGGCACCATGACCTCCCGCACCTGCATTTGAGATACCTGGAGTACCCCCTGAAGCATTGTCAATTCGTTTTTGTCGAGCACGTCCCGCCAGCGGCTGTCGCCAAGCATCTCCTGCAGGTCATCTCTGCTGGCGGCCTCACCTTTGAGCAATCTCCGCAAGCGGCTGTACCAACCTGGCCTGGAAGATTCAGTTGATTCGTCTTGCATAAAAAATCCGCTGTCGTGATTCAACAACGCTGTTCTGAGACGACCGCGTCTGCTGCGTAAGGATCGGGGATTCCAAGTTCCCCAAGAATCTTTACTTCCAGTTCTTCCATGCTGCGCGCGCTTTCTGCATCGCCGTGGGAAAATCCCAGCAAATGCAATGTGCCATGTACTACAAGATGGGCCAGGTGGGCATCACGAGTTTTATCCTGCTCGGCCGCCTCGCGCTGAACCAGCGGCAGGCAAATTACGATATCGCCAAGTTCCCCGTTGTCCTCCTTCGGGAGCAACTCGGGGTTGGCGGCGCCCGAAAATGCAAGCACGTTGGTGGGGCAGGCTAGTTGCCGAAAGCTGGAGTTCAAATGTTGACTTTCGGCCTCGTCGACAATCCGGACCGTGACACAACAGCCATCGGGCAAATCCCCGGATCCGCTGAACTCGCAGGCAGTATTGACCCACTGAGCCACGGACGTCGCTTCCGGCGCCTCGTCGGTGGCGCCAGTGGCCAACTGTAATCCCACTTTAAGCTTGTCTGTCATACGAAAGCGGACGGACTCAATCGGTCTCGCTGGTATTGTCACCAAGCGACGGCTCGTCAGCATCCCCGGACTTAACTGACCCGTCCGGTGCATCAAAACGCTCATAGGCTTCCACAATGCGCTGGACCAGTGGATGGCGAATCACATCTCGGGGCGTAAAAAATGTAAATGCAACCCCGGGGATACGATCGAGAACGCGGATGACGTGACGCAGACCTGATGTCTGATTCCGAGGCAGGTCCACCTGTGTAATATCCCCGGTCACAACCGCCCGCGATCCATACCCCATTCGGGTCAAGAACATTTTCATCTGCTCTACAGTGGTGTTCTGGGCCTCGTCAAGAATCACAAAACTCTCGTTCAGAGAGCGTCCACGCATGAACGCCAGTGGCGCAATTTCGATCACATTTCGCTCTATCAGTCTGGCCACCCGATCAAAACCAAGCATCTCGTACAATGCGTCGTACATCGGCCGCAGATACGGATCCACTTTCTGCGACATGTCGCCCGGCAGGAATCCCAAGCGCTCGCCCGCCTCCACAGCGGGCCGCACGAGCACTATTCGCCGCACGTGTTCCTGCTCCAGTGCCTCGACGGCGCTGGCGACCGCCAGATAAGTTTTGCCGGTACCGGCAGGGCCGATCCCGAAACAGAGGTCTTGATCCCGCAAGTTGGTCAGGTAGTCGCGCTGATTGGGGCCCCTGGGACGAATCTGCAGGCGGCGAGTTTTGATCAATTGAAGGTTTTTCGCCGCCGGGTCGTCGGCCACCGAAGATTCCTGCAGGCATACGTGGACTTGCTGCGGGTCCAGTTGTTCGGCGCCGGCCATTTCGTAGAGTTCACGTAAAACTCTGGCGCCAGCCCGGGATGACTGTTGCGGCCCGATGATTTTGAAGTGGTTGCCGCGATTGCTGATATGCACTCCCAGCCGCTGCTCGATTTGACGGAGGTGTTCGTCGAATTGTCCGCATAAATTCGCCAGCATCCGGTTATCCGCGGGCTCCAGAAGTAATTCCTGGGTTTCTGTGACAGCGTTCAAGTGATGTTGGTACTCCTATCAGAAATTTTCAATCAGGCAGCCTTGGACATTAAACGACCGCGCAAGGAATTTGGTAACGCTTCGGTGATCCGGACATCGACAAACTGGCCTAAGAGTTCGTGGCTACCGTCAAAATTCACCCATCGGTTGTTTTCGGTTCGGCCGGCGAGTTGCTGCTCACTTTTCTTGGATGGACGTTCAATCAGCACTCGCTGCTGCGAACCAATCATTTTCTCGCTGATTGCCATGGCCTGCATGGATAGTCGCTGCTGAAGCGCCGCGAGACGCTGTTGTTTACGGTCGGCAGGCGTGTCGTCAGGCATCGTGGCCGCGGGCGTGCCGGGTCGCGGGCTGTAGATGAAACTGTAAGACTGGTCGAAACCGACGTCGGCGACCAGGTTCATCGTCGCGATAAAGTCGTCTTCCGTTTCGCCGGGGAAACCAACGATGATGTCTGTGGACAAGCTGATATCGGGCCTGATCGCCCTCAGTCGACGAATTTTCTGCTTGTACTCCAGTACCGTGTAGCCGCGTTTCATTAGCGCGAGTACACGGTCGGAACCGCTCTGCACCGGCAAATGCAGGTAGTTGGCAAGCTTTGGCACCTGGTCGTAAGCCTGTATCAGACGATCACTGAACTCCAGCGGATGGGACGTCGTAAACCGTATTCTCTCAATCTCGTCGATCGCATTAACATAGTGAAGCAAGGTAGCCAAATCTGCTGTTTTCCCGTCGTGCCGACGCCCACGGTAGCCGTTAACATTTTGACCGAGTAAGGTCACTTCTTTGACGCCTTGCTCGGCCAGTTGCAGAATCTCGGCGACAACATCGTCCAACGGCCGGCTGATCTCCTCGCCGCGCGTGTAGGGAACGACACAAAAGCTGCAATACTTGCTGCAACCTTCCATTATCGAAACAAACGCGGTTGCACCGACTGCCCTGGGTTCGGGCAACTTGTCGAACTTTTCGATCTCGGGAAAACTAACGTCGACGACAGGCCTGCCGCGCTGACGAAATTCGTCGAGCATCTCTGGCAAACGATGCAGCGTCTGAGGACCAAAGACGAGATCAACAAATGGGGCACGCGCTACGATCGCCGCCCCCTCCTGGCTGGCGACACAACCACCAACACCAATTACGAGGTCCGGGTTCGAGCGTTTCCACTGACGCCAACGTCCCAGCAACGAAAATACCTTTTCCTGTGCCTTTTCCCTCACCGAACAGGTATTCAATAAAAGAACACTTGCTTGCTCGGGATGATCAGTCAGCTCCAAACCGTGACTCTCACGCAGTACGTCCACCATCTTGCTGGTGTCGTACTCGTTCATCTGGCACCCAAAGGTTTTTATATATAACTTGCCTGGCATAACCAGGTAGCCCGTTGCCCCCTCCGTACTGCTGCCCTCATATCAGATCAAATCAGCCTAGCGTATGAAGCCAAGACTTTCCAGCTTGACGAAAATACGGTGGGCAGCAAGCTCAGGATGAAGGCCGACAGTATCGATTCTGAGCTCCGGACTTTCGGGCTCTTCGTATGGATCACTGATTCCGGTAAATTCCTTGATGATTCCAGCACGCGCTTTAGCATACAGACCTTTGCGGTCACGCTCTTCGCAGACTTCCAGCGGCGTCGCTACGTGTATTTCCAGAAATCCACCGTGAGGCTCGATCATTTCCCGCACCGTCTTCCGCGACTCCGCATAAGGCGCAATAGGGGCACAAATGGCGGCGCCCCCGTTCTTGGTTATCTCGCTGGCGACAAAACCGATGCGCTGTATGTTCAGATCCCGGTGTTCCCGTGAGAATCCCAATTCGCTGGACAGGTTTTTTCGGACAATGTCTCCATCGAGCAACGTCACGTTCCGACCGCCGTTTTCAAGCAGTTTGATCAAAAGCGCATTGGCGATGGTCGACTTGCCCGAGCCGGAAAGGCCGGTAAAAAACACCGTGAAACCTCGCTTGTGACGGGGAGGGTAGGACTTGCGCAGTTCTTCGACGACTTTTGAATAGGAGAACCATTCCGGTATGTCGAGACCTTCCTGCAAGCGTCGACGAAATTCTGTACCGGAAATGTCCAAAACCTTTTGATCAGGCGTGGTTTCATCGGCCGGCACATACTGAGCCATGTCCTCGACGTACACCATGTGCTGAAACGGCACCATGCTGATGTCCAGCTCCTCCTGATGAGTCCTGAGCAGTTCCTGCGCGTCGTATGGGCCGTAAAACGGCTCGCCGTTCGAATCAACGCCTGGCCCGGCGTGATCGCGCCCAACGATCAAGTGAGTGCAGCCATAGTTCTTGCGAATAATCGCATGCCAAACAGCTTCGCGCGGGCCTGCCATTCGCATTGCCAGATTCAAAAGGCTCAGCGTGGTCGTCTGCTCGGGATATTGCTCGAGAATATGTTCGTAGCAGCGCACCCGCGTGTAGTGATCGACATCTCCGGGCTTCGTCATACCGACGACCGGCTGAATCAGCAGGTTCGCTTCGTTGTCACGCGACGCACGAATGGTCAGTTCCTGATGTGCGCGATGCATCGGATTGCGCGTCTGAAAGGCAACCACCTTGCGCCAGCCGAGTTTGCGAAACCGGCCGCGCAATTCAGCGGGCGAATCACGCAGCAGCTTGAAGTCATAGTGCGTGGGGGGTTCAATGCCGGTCAAACGTCCGCCGATGTAGACCGGTCCGGCGCGCTCCATCAGGTAATGAACTGCCGGATGCGTCGGATCTTCGGTGCCGAAAACCTGGCGCGCTTCCTCGGCTTTATCGGGAGTCCATATATCGGCGACCGCCAGCGTGGCGATTAAAACGCCTTCACGGTCCCGGAGCGCGATAGGTTCACCCTTTTCGAGTTCGCCGGCAAATTCTTCGCTGACATCCAGCGTGATGGGAATCGGCCACAAAACGCCCGTTGGCAGCCTCATGTCGTTGAGGACGCCATCATATTCGTCACGGGTCAGAAACCCCTCGAGTGGCGAGAACGCGCCGTTCAGAATCAACTCAATATCACAGGCCTGACGCTCCGTGAGGTCCCAGGATTTGAAGTCCTGGGCTTGGTCTTTCATCTTTTCGCCGGCCGCTTCACTAACGTACAGCTGCTTCAGCTCACCACCGTGCGGCTCTTTAAATGCGCCCATTAATCAAGTTCCTGTTCAAACCTTCATGTATCTGCAGAGACAAAAAATCGGCACACACGACTAGGTGCGCCGCACGGTCGCTCGGCCGGGGGGTCCGACTTATCGGGATTCTAGAACGGTATGTCGTCTTCGAAATCTTCTGCCTGGGCCGCTGCCGGCGCGGGCGCGGGCGCCGGAGCCTCAGAGCGGGAAGGTGGCGTCGCGGCCGGTGCACCGGCCCCCGGTCGCCCACCCAGCATCTGCATCTGGTCGGCGTTTATCTCGGTGGTCCAGCGGTCATTTCCGTCGCGATCCTGCCACTTGCGCGTGCGCAGCCTACCTTCTATGTAGACTTGGGAGCCCTTGCGCAGGTATTCGCCGGCAATTTCCGCAAGCCGGCCGAAAAACACGATGTTGTGCCATTCCGTGCGTTCCTGCTGATCGCCCGTCTCCCGGTCTTTCCAAGCCTCAGTGGTTGCAATCCGGCAGTTGGTTACCGCCGAGCCGCTGGGCATGTAGCGGGTATCGGGATCGGCACCCAAGTTGCCGATTAAAATCGCTTTATTGACACCGCGCGCCATGGCGACCCCCTCCGAGAGGCTGTTTAGTTGTTGTGTTTCCTGCCCTTAGCACGGGCACGGGCGCACATTGTATGCGCACTCGCCATAAAAGACACGCAGAATTCCGGCGCGTTCGTGCAGATCGAAGTCTGGCATTCGAGCCGCCGCCACCGCGTGGGGCCGGCCACGCGCCAACGGCGTTGGCGTCCGGCACCGGAACGGTTTGGGTTTACCTGGCGAAAGACCGTATATTAGAGAGTTTGTTCCCAGCCGGGCGTAAGCAATGCGGCACATCAGCATCCGGGGCGCTAAAACCCATAACCTGCAGAATATCGATGTCGATCTGCCGCGCGACCGGCTGATCGTCATCACGGGCCTGTCCGGGTCCGGGAAGTCTTCTCTCGCCTTCGACACCATCTATGCCGAGGGTCAGCGACGTTATGTTGAATCGTTATCTACCTATGCGCGGCAATTCCTGTCGATGATGGAAAAACCCGATGTGGATCATATAGAAGGCCTTTCACCGGCAATCTCCATCGAACAGAAATCCACTTCACATAATCCCAGATCCACGGTCGGCACCGTCACGGAAATTTATGATTATCTGCGTTTGCTGTACGCCCGGGCTGGCCGGCCATGCTGCCCGGACCACGGCAATGACCTGACGGCACAGACAGTCGGCCTGATGGTTGACCAGGTTCTGGCCTTGCCCATTGAGACCCGCTTGATGCTGCTGGCCCCGGTGGTCCATGAACGCAAGGGTGAGCACGCCCAGTTGCTGACCGACCTCAGAACGCGGGGGTTCGTGCGGGCCCGCATCGACGGTGAAATCTATGAGTTGGACGATCCTCCCAAGCTCGACCTGCGCAAAAAGCACAGCATCGACGTCGTGGTCGATCGATTTAAAGTACGCGAGGATTTGCGGCTGCGTTTGAGCGAATCGTTCGAAACGACCTTGAAACTTGCCGATGGTGTCGCACGGGTCGCCTACATGAATGATCCGGAGCAAGCGGAATTGGTGTTTTCGGATAAATTTGCCTGCCCGGTTTGCGGTTACAGCATTGCTGAACTCGAGCCGCGGCTGTTTTCGTTTAATAACCCAGTGGGCGCTTGCCCAACCTGTGACGGACTGGGTGAGCGGCAGTTTTTCGACCCTGACCGGGCAGTCCGGCATCCCCATCTAAGTCTGGCCGGCGGTGCGGTGCGCGGCTGGGACCGGCGCAATTCCTATTACTCGCAGGTCATTCGCAGCCTGGCGAAACATTACAAGTTCGATATCGAGGCGCCCTACGAATCACTGAGCGCAGGCAATCGCAAGATCCTGCTTTTCGGGAGCGGTAAGGAGAAAATTGAGTTCGTGTACAAAACGTCGCGTGGCACCAGTTTCCGGCGTACACATCGATTTGAAGGGATTATCCCGAACCTGGAGCGCCGTTACCGCGAGACCGAGTCCAGCAGAGTCCGCGAAGAACTAGCCAAGTATTTGAGTGTGCAAGCGTGCCAGGAATGTAACGGCACCCGGCTGAATACCGCGGCTCGCAACGTGTTTGTAAGCCAGCGTGCGCTGCCGGAGGTGACCGGCATGTCCGTAGCTGACGCCGTGGAATTTTTTTCCGGACTCGAACTGCCCGGGTCCAGGGGCGCGATTGCCGAGAAGATAGTCAAGGAGATTGCAGAGCGATTGAGGTTTCTGGCCGACGTCGGTCTCGAGTACCTGACCCTGGATCGCAGTGCTGAAACCCTGTCGGGTGGCGAGGCGCAGCGAATTAGGCTGGCCAGCCAGATTGGATCGGGTCTCGTCGGTGTCATGTACATTCTTGATGAACCGTCGATCGGCTTGCATCAGCGCGACAATAAACGGCTGTTGAACACATTGACGCGGCTGCGCGACCTCGGCAACACGGTGCTTGTGGTCGAACACGATGAAGAAGCCATTGTCTCCAGTGATCATGTTCTCGACCTGGGCCCCGGCGCCGGCATACATGGCGGTCACGTGGTGGCGCAGGGAACCCCCGATGACATCAAGAGCAATGCGGCATCTTTAACGGGTCAGTATCTGTCCGGCCGCCGGCGGATTCCGTTGCCCGATCGGCGAGTAGATGCCGATCCTGACCGCAGCATCAACATTGTCGGGGCACGAGGCAACAATCTGAAATCGATCGATGTGCAAATTCCTGTCGGTGTCATGACTTGCATCACCGGGGTTTCCGGATCGGGGAAATCCACACTGATCAACGATACGCTGTATCGCGTAGCCGCGGAGCAGATCAATAGCAGCAGTCAGACTCCAGCGCCGTGCGTTCGTGTCGATGGGCTGGACTGGATTGACCGCGTCATCGATATCAGCCAAAGCCCGATTGGGCGGACTCCGCGGTCGAACCCGGCAACCTACACCGGCATATTTACGCCCATGCGGGAACTGTTTGCCGGCACCCAGGAAGCCCGGTCACGCGGTTACCGGCCCGGACGTTTCAGCTTCAACGTCAAAGGCGGTCGTTGTGAGGCCTGCCACGGTGACGGTGTGATTTGCGTGGAAATGCACTTTTTGCCAGACGTCTACGTGCCCTGCGACGTTTGCAAGGGCAAACGTTACAACCGCGAAACTCTGGAAATCCGTTACAAAGGTGAGAACATTGACGAAGTGCTGAACATGACCGTTGAGACCGCGCTTGCCCTGTTCACCAACGTACCGGTCGTTGCCCGCAAACTGAAGACTCTGATGGATGTCGGTTTGTCGTATATCAAGCTAGGCCAGAGCGCGACCACGCTGTCCGGCGGCGAGGCACAACGCGTCAAGCTGGCCAAGGAACTGTCGAAACGTGCGACCGGCAGTACGCTTTACATTCTTGACGAGCCGACCACCGGCTTGCACTTCCACGACATTGCCCAATTGCTGAAGGTATTGCATCGGCTGCGCGATCAGGGCAACACCGTTGTCGTCATCGAACACAATCTCGATGTCATCAAGACGGCTGACTGGATCATCGACCTCGGGCCGGAGGGCGGCGACGGTGGCGGCGAAGTCGTTGCCGCGGGTACACCGGACGATGTGGCGAGCGTCGCTGGCTCGTACACGGGTCGGTACCTGGCACCACTGCTGAAACAGCAAGCCGTACCCACCAGGAAACGCCCGCGCAAGAAAAAGGCCGGATGAATCAGCCGGCCGAGCGCCGATTGTCACGCAACAGCAGCACGAGGCCGGCGACAAACAGCGCCAGCATCAGCGTCATTACGAATGGGTGTTCGGCCGGTGCCTGCCAATATTCCGGAAACATACCGAAGAACGCAGCGACCTCCGCCAAAGACCAGACGACGACGGACACCGGAATGGCATAGCGAAAGGCTTCACCGACCCGCTGGCGGCGTAACAGCTGCCAAATCAGGTACACCGACCACAGGCACATGACGGCGTAGAACGGCATCCCGAGCCAACCGCCGAGAAACAGGAACAGCAGGAATATTCCCCACTGGACGAACACGGTCTCCATGGCCGCGATCCGCGCGTAGCTGCGGCCGAGGCCCGGAGTCGGGTCGCCCGGGGACCAATGTACGAGCCGCAGACAAAAGCGCATGAACAGGCACTTGGTCTCGCGGTTCATCAGGCCATACAACAGCAGCATTGCCAGCATGATCGTCAGCGAGGACATCAGGAGCGCATATCGGCCACCCAGCGGGAAACCACCGAAGTCGACCGGTTGAATGCTGAACCAATCGGCGAAAAACCGTAGCGGTCCGTCGAAAAAACCGCGCCAGATCAGCAAACCACCTATGAAGCCGGCGACGCTGGCCCGGTTTTCCTGCGCAGTTAAATGCGTCGCTACGATGAAAATCCCGACTACGCCAAGGCCGGCGAATCCGACGATCGCCCAGTCGTCCAGCCATGCCAGCAATACCCGGTTCACCGCCCGCGCCAGCGGCTGACCCAGGAAGGTCACCGTTAGTGCGATGAGTCCGACAGCGGGTCTACCGATCATGCCCTGTCTCCTACGCTCACCCAATTAGCCCAAGGGTCCGATTCCAACCGCAGCCCGCAGCTTCTGCATGAAAGGTCCGGCAATTTCCCGCGCGCGCTGCCCACCAGCCTTCAATACCGATTCGACGTGGCCCGGATTCGCGATCAGCCGATCGTACTCGTCCCGGGGTCCGCTCAGGTGAGCGTCCAGATACTCGAATAACTCCTGCTTCGCATCGCCCCAGCCAATGCCATCGGCAAATTTCTGCTGCATCGCTGCGGTTTCTTCGGAAGTCGCGATCGCACGATAAATGTCGAACACGGTCGACGCTTCAGTATCTTTCGGCTCGCCCGGCTCCAGCGAATTGGTCTTGATTTTCATGATCAGTTTGCGCAGCTTTTTCGACGGTGCAAACAAAGGAATCGCGTTGTTGTAGCTCTTGCTCATCTTGCGGCCGTCCAGTCCGGACAGCACTGCTGTATTGTCGTCGACTACCGCTTCCGGAAGCGTGAACATGTCTCCGTAAATGTGATTGAAGCGTTGCGCAATATCGCGAGCCATCTCGACATGCTGTTTCTGGTCTTTGCCGACCGGGACTTTGGTCGCGTTGAACATCAGAATGTCCGCCGTCATCAGTACCGGGTAACCGAACAACGCCATCGTTATGCCTTTGTCCGGATCACGGTCTCCGGCCTCGTCGTTCTCCGCGACTGCCGCCTTGTAGGCGTGAGCCCGGTTCATAAGGCCCTTGGCCGTTACGCTACTCAGTATCCAGGTCAATTCAGGGATTTCCGGAATGTCGGATTGCCGGTAAAAAACGGCCTGATCGGTATCCAGACCGAGTGCCAGCCAGCTCGCGGCCACCTCGAGGCTCGATTGTCGCAAACGTTCCGGGTCCTGATTCTTCACCAGCGAATGGTAGTCAGCGAGGAAATAAAACGATTGCACGCTGGTATCGTGACTCGCCGCGACAGTCGGCCGAATCGCGCCAACATAGTTGCCCAGGTGCGGAGTACCGGTCGTCGTGATTCCGGTCAGAACAATGTCGGCGCTCATTTACGGTGCTCGCAATACTGAATCTGGGCTCCAAAAGTGGCCGCCAGATCGAGATCCTGAATATGCCAGTCATCGAGGCCGTCGCGCGAGGGCCCTTGGGTCGGCACCCCGGACGCCTGTGCGGCATCGGCCACAGACTCCACGTCGAAGGACAGCAGAAAAAACCCCTCGCCGTGTTCGTCGAGAAAACGCGCGGGCTCGGTTCCCTGTTTCACCGGTTGAACCAAAATCAGCCAGGTGTCTCCAAGCTCGAACCGTGCGATGTCGACGCCTCGGCCGGACAAATGATCGCGGCGGGTAACCGGCTGTCCAAGAATCCGCTCGTAGACGCCCACGGCTGCTTCCAGATCGCGGACGATGAAATTGATGTGATGGATCTTGCGCACCATGACTGCACCCTCCGTTGGGAATACGCATGGTACCAGCGCCGCGCGCGGCACACAGATCGCCGCCCTGCACGATGAGCACACGCGGGGCTCCCACCGAGGCGTATTGGCTGCCGGCTAAACGACCAAACGAACTGAACGCGGTATGAGAGCCGCGGAAGGAGTTTCGTCTGGGGTCGAGCTAGGAGGCGGCTTCTTCGGGTTCCGGCTGATCGAGTAGTTGGACCAGCGCCATGGGTGCGGCATCGCCCGGCCGGTTGCCCATTTTCAGAATCCGGAGATAGCCACCGGGCCGTTCCTTGAATCGCGGCCCCAGCTCAGTGAACAGTTTGCCGACTGATTCCTTGTCACGCAGCCGGGCAAAAGCCAGCCGGCGACGCGCCACATCGTCTTGCTTGGCTAGCGTGATCAGCGGCTCAACGACACGCCGCAATTCCTTGGCTTTCGACACGGTGGTCCTGATCGTTTCATGACGAATCAGTGACGCGGCCATGTTGCGGTACATAGCCTTTCGGTGGCTGCTCGTTCGCCCCAACGCCCGTCCTGATTTCTGGTGTCTCATGTTTGTCTACCGGTAGGCGGCCTCAGGCCGCTTCGTCATCGTCCTGTACGAGGCTGGCCGGAGGCCAATTGTCCACGCGCATTCCCAGCGCCAGACCATGGCTTTCCAGCACTTCCTTGATCTCCGTCAGCGACTTCTTGCCGAGATTTGGCGTACGCAACAATTCAACCTCGGTCCGCTGAATCAAATCACCAATGTAGTTGATGTTCTCGGCCTTCAGACAATTCGCCGAGCGCACCGTCAGTTCGAGTTCGTCGACCGGACGCATCAGGACCGGATCGATGTGAAACTCAGCCGCTGCTGCAGCCGCTTCGTCCTGACCCTGCAGATCAACAAACACATCCAACTGATCCTTGAGGATACTTCCAGCGCGCCGGATCGCTTCCTCGGGATCGATGGTCCCATTGGTCTCAATGTCGATGATCAGTTTGTCCAGGTTTGTTCGCTGCTCCACCCGGGCGGCCTCAATCGTATAGCTAACGCGCCTGACAGGGCTGAATGAGGCATCCAGCTGCAACATGCCAATGCGCCCGGTCTGCTCCTCCAGATTGAAGCGCTGGGCCGCAGCGCGAAAACCGCGCCCGCGCTCCACTGTCAGCACCATCTTCAGCTCGCCGGCACTGGTCAAATGCGCAATGACCAAGTCAGGGTTCACGACCTCGATGTCGTGGTCCACATTGATGTCGGCGGCCGTGACGATGCCGGGGCCCTTTTTGTTCAGGGTCAGCTCGGCACGATCCCTGGCATGCATGCGGAGTGCAACCGACTTGAGATTCAACAGGATCTCAACGACGTCTTCCTGCACACCTTCGATGGTGGTGTACTCGTGCAATACGCTGTCTATGTCGGCCTCCACAATCGCGCTGCCCGGCATGCTGGATAGCAATACGCGACGCAATGCATTGCCCAGCGTATGGCCGAAACCACGCTCGAACGGCTCGATAATTACCCTGGCACTATTGCCGGCTTCCGATTGAACCCGCACCGTGCGCGGCTTCAGAAAGTCACTGATTGATTCCTGCATTTTAGAGATTGCCTCGTGCTTACTTGGAGTAGAGCTCCACAACTAGGTTTTCATTAATGTCCGGTAGGATGTCGTCACGCTCGGGCAAAGCCTTTAGAACACCCGTCATCTTCTTGTCATCCACGTCGACCCAATCGGGCCGGCCGACTTGCCCGGCAATTTCCATGGCGCTTTGAATGCGCGTTTGTTGCCGGGCCTTCTCTCGGACCGCGATCGTGTCGCCGGCCGAGACTTGATAGGAAGGGATACTGACGACACGGCCATTCACCTCGATGGCCTTGTGATTCACCAGCTGGCGGGCTTCCGCCCGCGTCGTTGCGAAGCCCATACGGTACACGGTGTTATCCAGGCGACCCTCGAGTAACTGCATCAGGTTTTCGCCGGTAGACCCTTTCAGGCGGGCAGCCTTCTTGTAATAGTTCCGAAACTGCCGCTCCAGAACGCCGTACATACGGCGCAACTTCTGCTTTTCACGCAACTGCAGGCCGTAGTCCGAGATCCTTGCGCGGCGTTGACTGGCCTTCGCCCCTGGCAAGGTCTCTAACTTGCACTTAGAGTCCAGCGGTTTGATGCCACTCTTGAGGAATAAATCGGTACCCTCTCGCCGAGCGAGCTTGCAGGTTGGTCCTAGATATCTTGCCATGCGGTATTACCTCAGACGCGGCGCTTCTTTGGGGCACGCACGCCATTGTGCGGGATCGGCGTGACGTCCTCGATGCTATTAATTTTGTAACCGACATTATTCAGCGAACGCACCGCGGACTCCCGACCCGGGCCGGGGCCTTTGACCTTCACATCGAGATTTTTCAGGCCAAATTCCTGGGCGGCCTTGCCAGCACGCTCGGCAGCAACCTGTGCAGCGAATGGCGTGCTTTTTCGCGACCCGCGAAAACCGCAGCCACCCGCCGTCGCCCACGACAATGAATTTCCTTGCCGATCCGTAATCGTCACAATGGTGTTATTAAATGAAGCATGGATGTGGGCTATTCCGTCCACGACCTGCTTTTTGACCTTCTTGCGCGTTTTTTGCTGTGCCATACCTAATTATTTCCTGATTGGTCGCCGCGGTCCCTTCCGGGTTCTCGCATTGGTACGACTCCTCTGTCCTCGCACCGGCACTCCACGCCGGTGGCGAATTCCCCGGTAGCAGCCGAGGTCCATTAATCTTTTGATACTGAGTGAAACTTCGCGCCGAAGATCACCCTCGACCGCTATTTTGCCAACCTCGTTACGTAGCCGGTCGATCTCTGGCTCGCTCAGATCCTTGACCTTTACATCGCCGGCAATACCAGCCGCTTCACAGGCAACGCTGGCCTGACTGCGCCCGATACCGAAAATCGACGTCAGCGCAATCGCAACGTGCTTGTTGACGGGGATATTGATTCCAGCGATACGCGCCATCTAAATATTCTCCAATTTCGCCGTACGGTTCCGATTAACCCTGACGTTGTTTATGCCGTGGGTCTTTACAAATCACCCTTACCACTCCGTTGCGACGAACAATTTTGCAGTTTCTGCAGATTCGCTTAACAGATGCTCTGACTTTCATCATATCTCTCCAAGTTCAATCTTCAGAGTTCTAACGAACCTGCCCGGCACGTCCATAGCCACGCAAGTTTGCCTTCTTCAACAATCCTTCGTACTGGTGCGACATCATGTGTGCCTGCAGCTGCGCCATGAAATCCATCGTAACCACGACGATAATCAGCAATGACGTCCCGCCAAAATAAAACGGTACCTGCCAGTTGAGAATCATAAATTCCGGGAGCAGGCACACACTGGTGATGTACATGGCACCCCAAAAAGTAAGCCTGGTCAATACCTTATCAATGTATTCTGCCGTTTGCTGGCCGGGCCGTATGCCCGGGATAAACGCGCCTGACTTCTTCAGATTGTCTGCCGTTTCGCGAGAGTTGAACACCAGCGCCGTGTAGAAAAAGCAGAAAAAGATGATGAACGACGCGTACATCAAAATGTATATGGGTTGGCCGGGTGACAATCGTGCTGCCAGAGTTTGCAGCCAACCAAACCCCTGGCTGGTGCCGAACCAACTCGCAATCGTAGCCGGGAACAGAATCAGGCTGGACGCAAAGATTGGGGGAATCACGCCGGACATATTCAGTTTGAATGGCAGGTGGCTGGTTTGGCCGGCATACATCTTGCGGCCTTGCTGCCGTTTGGCATAGTTAACCGTTATGCGTCGCTGGCCGCGCTCGACAAAGACCACGAAATAGGTAACACCCAGCACCAGGAGAACGAGGATGAGTGCGAGCGCCGCTGGCATTTCACCCGTGTTCACTAACTCCAGCGTGCCACCGATGGCAGACGGCAGGCCGGCTATAATGCTCGACAATATAATCATCGATATGCCGTTACCAATGCCGCGTTCTGTGATCTGCTCGCCAAGCCACATTAGAAATACCGTGCCGGTGACGAGCGTGACCGCAGCCGTGAACACAAAATTCGGACCGGGTGCGATGACGACGCCCTGGTTTTGCAGCGCAACGGACGCACCAATCGCCTGGAAAGTGGCAAGAAACACTGTCCCGTACCGAGTGTATTGAGTGATCCTGCGGCGCCCCGCTTCGCCCTCCTTTTTCAACTGAGCCAAGGTCGGTACCACGACGCCGGCCATTTGCATGATGATCGATGCCGAGATGTACGGCATGATACCGAGCGCCAAAATACTCAGCCGCTGGAGTGCGCCGCCCGAGAACATGTTGAACATGCTCAGAATCGTGCCGGACTGCTGATCGAACAACTGCTCCAGCGCCACCGGGTCGATACCGGGAACCGGAACGAACGTGCCAATGCGATAGACGATCAGAGCGCCGGCCAGAAAAGCGAGGCGTTGGCGCAGTTCGGAAAAGCGAGTTGCCTCACCCAGAGCCGCTGCCGGATTAATCATGCTGTCCTTTGCCACGCTTGAACCTCTACCTCTGGAAATCCGGGCCCTGTCAGTCCTCGACCGATCCGCCCGCGGCCTCGATCGCCTGTCGAGCGCCCTTGGAAACTCGCAATCCTTTAATCCGGACCGCCCGATCCAGGCTCCCCGATGAAATCACCTTGACCCGCTCGACGATTCTCGATACCAGCCGGGCTTTTTTCAGGGCTGCCAGGTCGATCGTTTCATCCGACATGCCGTTCAATTCATGCAGTCTCAATTCTGCGGATAATTGGGATTTCCTGGAGGCAAACCCGACTTTGGGTAACCTGCGCTGCAACGGCATTTGGCCACCCTCGAAACCGACCTTGTGATACCCGCCCGATCGAGAGTGCTGACCTTTCTGACCACGACCACAGGTTTTACCGCGGCCCGCGGCGATACCACGCCCGACACGCTTGGCGGCCTTTCCGCTCCCCGATGCTGGCCTCAAAGAATTCAGTCTCATCTATGCTTCCTCGACACGCAGGAGATAGGACGCCTTGTTGATCATGCCGCGATTCTCCGGTGTGTCTGCAACGACAACCGACTGGTTGATACGTCGCAGGCCCAGGCCTGCCACACAGGCCCGGTGAGCCTTCAAACGCCCGTGACGACTTTTGATCAGCGTAACTTTCAACTTGCCAGCCTCTGCCATGACTTCAACCCATAATCTCCGCGACCGTCTTGCCCCGCTTGGCCGCGATCTGCTCAGGAGACTTCGCCTCGCTGAGCGCATTGATCGTCGCGCGTACCAAATTGATCGGGTTACGAGAGCCGTAGCTCTTAGCCAGAACATTGCGCACCCCGGCACACTCGAACACCGCACGCATCGCGCCACCGGCGATGACTCCAGTACCTTCTGAGGCGGGCCGCATAAACACTTTCGTCGCGCCGTGGCGCCCGATCATCTGGTAGTGCAGGGTGTCGTCCTTGAGTACCACGTGCTGGAGGTTGTTGCGAGCCGCCTGCATCGCCTTTTGAATCGCCAGCGGCACCTCCCTGGCTTTGCCATAGCCGATACCGACCCGGCCATTCCCGTCACCAACCACCGTTAAAGCGGTGAAGCCAAATTGACGGCCGCCTTTGACGACTTTCGCGACACGATTAACGGTAACCAGTTTCTCTACCAGATCGTCGCTGCCGGATCCTTTTTCACGCTGAGCCATGCCTTCACCCTTCCTAAAAATCCAGACCCTGTTCGCGCGCGGCATCTGCCAGCGCTTTGACCCGACCGTGATACCGAAACCCGGATCGATCAAATGCTACGCGACTTATACCGACCGCCTTTGCTTTGTCTGCGATTTCTTTGCCAACCGCAGCGGCTGCATCAATATTGCCCGTGTACTTCACCGCTTTTCGCAATTTCTGCTGCGTCGTCGATGCTGCCGCCATGACCGTGCCGCCATCCGGCGCGATGACCTGGGCATAAATGTGCCGGGGCGTGCGAAATACCACCAACCGGGACACGCCGAGTTCCCGGATTTTTGCCCTGCTGCGCCGTGCGCGACGTATTCTGCTGGCCTTCTTTTGCATCGATCTACTGTCCGTTATCCTGGCGCGCTACTTTTTCTTCGCTTCCTTCAAGATGACGCGCTCATCTGAGTAGCGCACACCCTTGCCCTTGTATGGTTCAGGCGGCCTGTAACCGCGAATTTCCGCCGCGACCTGCCCGACACGCTGCTTGTCGATCCCCTTCACGACGACCTCTGTCTGACTCGGCGTTTCCACCGTCACGCCTTCAGGAACCTGATAATTGACCGGGTGAGAAAACCCCAGCGTCAGATTCAGCTTTGCGCCCTGGGCCTTGGCCCGGTAACCAACGCCGACCAGTGCCAGTTTGCGTTCGAACCCCTCGGTTACCCCCAGCACCATGTTATTCAACAGTGCCCTGGTGGTTCCGGCTATCGCGTACGCGAACCGCGATCCACTGTTCGGCGCTACGCTGGCGGCTTCGGTATCGATCGTTACCACGACTTCGGAATTCAACCGCATATTCAACTCGCCCTTGGGACCCTTAACTGTCAGGTCGCCTCCCGACTGGTTAATCTCCACGCCTTTGGGAAGTGCTACCGGTCTTTTTGCAACTCTGGACATTCCAACACAATCTCGATGTGGCGCTTAGGCACAAACCCTAAGCAACAAAACAGAGAACCTCCCCACCAAAACCTTTAGCACGGGCACTGCGGTCGCTCATAACACCTTCCGACGTCGAAATGATTGCGACGCCCAAGCCACCCATGACCTGCGGTAAGTCACTGTTTTGCTTGTAAATCCTTAAGCCCGGCTTGCTCACTTTCTCAAGCTTCTCGATCACCGGCCGGCCGTCGAAATACTTTAGTTCGACCGTCAATTCACGCTTGTTGCCCGGTAGCTCGGTCACGTTATATCCAGCGACAAAACCCTCGGCTTCCAAAACCTTCGCGATCGATTCCTTCAATTTCGACGACGGCATGCTGACGGTTTCCAAAGCAACCTTTTGGCCATTACGAATCCTGGTCAACATATCTGCTACTGGGTCTGACATGCTCATCTTCGTATTCCTCAGCTCAGTGTGCTGACTATAGCTACCAACTGGCCTTACGTAGACCAGGAATATTGCCGCTCATAGTTTCCTCACGTAGCTTGTTCCGACCCAGTCCAAATTTCCGATAAAAACCCTTTGGTCGACCAGTGATGGCGCAGCGGTGACGCAATCTGACCGGGCTCGAGTTACGCGGCAGTGTTTGCAAACGCGCCATGGCGTTGCGACGCTCCTCATCACTGCTTTTCTGATCCGCAATCACTTTTTTCAGTGCGGCGCGTTTACCCGCATATCGCTGGACCGTTTTAAGACGCTTGCGATCTCGCGCCACCATTGATTTCTTTGCCATTGATTGACTACCCAGTTTTACTGCTTCTTGAATGGAAACTTAAACGCTTCCAGCAACGCGAGACCCTGCTCACTGTTTCGCGCCGTGGTTGTAATCGTGATGTCCATGCCACGAATCGATTCGACGTGATCGTAATCAACTTCGGGAAATACGATCTGTTCCTGTATCCCCATGCTGAAATTGCCACTCTCGTCAAACGACTTGGGGTTCAACCCGCGAAAGTCACGAATTCGGGGAATCGCCACATTAATAAGCCGATCCAGAAACTCGTACATCCGATTCCGCCGCAGCGTCACCTTGCAGCCGATCGGCCAGCCCTCACGGACCTTAAACGTGGCAACCGATTTACGCGCGCGGGTCATGACGGCCTTTTGCCCGGCAATTAGTGTCATGTCCTCCATCGCCTTGTCCACGAGTTTGCGGTCATCCAGCGCTGCGCCTACGCCCATATTCAGCGTTATTTTGCTGACGCGTGGAACCTGCATCACGTTGTCCAGGCCGAGGTCCTCCTTTAGCTGAGGGATCACTTTCGACCGGTAAAAATCCTGTAATCTGGCCATAAAGAATTCCTGCGCTCAAAGCGCCTAGATGTCTACAACCTCGTTGTTCGATTTAAAAAACCGTACCCGGCGCCCGTCTTCCAGTGTCTTAATTCCGACCCGGTCACCCTTGTTGGTGATAGGGTTGAATAGCATGACGTTCGATGGGTGCAATGGCATTTCCTTTTCGATAATGCCGCCCTGAATTCCCGCATTCGGATTTGGTTTCTGGTGCTTCCGAACAACATTGACGTTCTCGATCAGCATTTTCCCGTTCTCGAGCACACGCAGCACCGTACCCCGGCGACCCTTGTCCTTGCCCGCGATCACAATGATCTCGTCGTCTTTCTTGATTCTGTTCATCGTCGATAGGTGCACCCGCCGCAGTTAGCTTTGCCCTACAGCACCTCCGGCGCCAGGGAGATAATCTTCATAAACTTTCCGGTTCTGAGTTCGCGGGTAACCGGCCCAAAAATTCGTGTTCCAATGGGCTCCAGTCGATTTGTCAGTAGCACGGCTGCGTTTCCATCGAACCGGATTAGCGATCCATCCGGGCGACGGACCCCCTTTTTCGTCCGCACCACAACTGCGTGATAAATCTCACCTTTTTTGACCCGCCCGCGTGGAATCGCATCCTTCACGCTGACCTTGATGATGTCGCCCACACCCGCATATCGGCGTTTTGAACCCCCCAAGACCTTTATGCACATGAGGCTTCGTGCCCCGCTGTTATCCGCTGCGCTGAGCGTTGTCTGCATTTGAATCATGATTACACCGGCTAGCCTACGCAGCTAACATTCCGTTCACGCGTCAGCGTGTTCAACTATTTCCACCAGCTTCCAGGACTTGTGCTTGGACAACGGACGACACTCCGCTATCGCAACAAAATCGCCCACACTGCACGAGTTGTCTTGATCATGAGCGAGAACCTTGGTCCTGCGCCGAATATATTTCCCGTAAACGGGGTGCTTGATTAAGCGCTCAATGGTCACCGCTATTGTTTTGTCCATCTTGTTGCTGGTCACGCGCCCAGTCACAGTGCGCCGACTCGCTTTCCCGGACTTCTCGTTTTCGCCTGTCATGAGGTGGCCTCTTTCTTCTGCGCTTCAATCTCGAACGCGCGCAGCACGGTCTTGATCCGTGCTATATCCCGCCTGACGTTCCTGTATTGGTCGGCACGAGCCAATTGCCCGATCGACTGCTGCATGCGCAGGTTGAACTGCTCCTTTCGCAATACAAGTAGCTCGCTGAGCAACTCGTCTGGCGATTTTGTTCTAAGTTCTGCTGCTTTCATCAGAATTCCTAGCGGGAGACGAAAGCCGTTTGTATCGGCAACTTGGCTGCTGCGAGCGTAAAGGCTTCCCGTGCAACATCCTCGCTCACCCCCTCCATTTCATAGAGAACTCGTCCGGGCTGAACCTGAGCGACCCAATATTCAACGTTGCCTTTGCCCTTGCCTTGTCTTACTTCCAGCGGTTTCTTGGTAATCGGCTTGTCTGGAAATATGCGAATCCAGATCTTGCCACCGCGCTTGATATGACGTGTCATGGCTCGCCGGGCCGCTTCAATCTGACGAGCCGTGATGCGACCCCGGCCCAATGCCTTTAAGCCGAACTCGCCAAACGCCACTGTGCTGCCTCGCTGAGACAAACCACGATTACGGCCTTTCTGCTGTTTCCTGAATTTTGTTCGCTTTGGCTGCAGCATGATCTCAATTCCTTACCGTGCTGCCTTCTCGGGAACGTCCGCTGCGGCGTCCTGTGGACTGTCGAACACTTCGCCCCTGAAAATCCAGACTTTGACGCCGATGACACCGTAGGTCGTCATTGCTTCAGCGAGGCCATAGTCAATATCCGCCCTCAGGGTATGCAAAGGCACCCGGCCTTCTCTGTACCATTCGGAGCGCGCGATTTCAGCGCCATTCAGACGACCCGCAACTTTTACCTTGATGCCCTCGGCGCCCAGTCGCATGGTGTTGGTTACCGCCCGCTTCATAGCCCTACGAAACATCACCCGACGCTCCAGTTGCTGAGCAATGCCGTCGGCAACCAATTGGGCATCCAGTTCTGGCTTGCGTATTTCGGCAATGTTGATGCGCACGTCTTTCAGGTCCATGTCGAGCAGCCTGCCAACCTGTACCCGCAATTTCTCGATATCTTCGCCCTTCTTGCCGATGACAATGCCCGGCCGTGCCGTGTGAATCGTGATTTGGACCCTCTTGGCCGGGCGCTCGATCTGGATGCGGCTGACCGAAGCGTCCTTTAATTTCTCTTTCAGAAATTGCCGGATCTTGAAGTCGCTATGCACCAATGCCGGGAATTCCCGACTGTTCGCATACCATTTGGAATCCCAATCTTTGGTGATGCCAAGGCGGATGCCGATAGGATGTACTTTCTGACCCATGCCCAGTTCCTACTCGTCTGCAACCTGCACCGTGATATGGCTGTTGCGCTTGATGATCCTGGTCCCGCGCCCTTTTGCCCGGGCCCTGTAGCGGCGCATTCCCGGACCTTCGTTGATCTGAATGTTCGCTACTTTCAGTTCATCAATGTCCGCACCGTGATTGTGTTCCGCATTAGCAATAGCGGACAGCAAAACCTTCTTGAGCATCTGCGCGCCCTTCTTCGGCATAAATGTCAGCACATGCAACGCATGCTCGACGGACTGACCCCGCACAGCATCCGCTACCAACCGAATTTTCTGTGCAGAAATTTTTGCGTATCTCAATGTTGCCGAAACCCGCATCGCTGATCCTTCAGGCCTTGGTTCTGCGATCGCCCGAGTGACCTCTGAAGGTTCTCGTCATTGCAAATTCACCCAGCTTGTGTCCAACCATATTTTCCGAAATCAACACCGGCACGTGGTCCCGACCATTGTGCACAGCGATCGTCAATCCAATCATGTCGGGCACAATCATCGAACGCCGCGACCACGTTTTAATTGGCCGCCGGCTCTTGGTGCTCACCGCCTCCCTGACTTTCTTAGCCAGGTGTGCGTCGACAAACGGACCTTTTTTTACGGATCGCGGCACGTTGAACCTCTTTAACTATTAACCCCGGATCGCCTACTTCTTCTTGCGACGGCGCTTGCGCGCGATCATCCCATCGGTACGCTTGTTATTTCGAGTCTTGTAACCCTTGGTCGGCACACCCCAGGGTGATACCGGATGCCGACCGCCGGAAGTGCGTCCTTCCCCACCACCGTGTGGATGATCTATCGGATTCATTGCCACGCCGCGTACGGTGGGTCGTACCCCTCGCCAACGATTTGCGCCAGCTTTACCCAGCTTGCGCAAATTGTGCTCCCCATGCCCTACTTCGCCGATCGTTGCGCGACAATCCACATGAATTTTTCGCATCTCACCGGAACGCATACGCAATGTTGCATACGCACCTTCCCGGGCAGCGAGCTGGGCGGTTCCGCCTGCAGCGCGAACCAGTTGCGCACCTTTCCCTGGCTTCAATTCAATGCAGTGCACCAAGGTCCCAACCGGGATATTTCTAAGTGGCAGGGTGTTGCCTGTCTGTATAGGCGCATCTTTTCCCGACAGCACGGTGTCTTCCGGACGGAGGCCTTTGGGCGCGAGAATGTAGCGACGCTCACCGTCCGCATACAAAACCAGCGCAAGATGTGCGCTGCGATTTGGATCATATTCAATACGTTCCACGCGACCGGTAATCCCGTCCTTACTTCGCTTGAAATCGACTTGCCGATAGCGTCTTTTATGCCCGCCACCACGATGGCGCGTTGTGACTCGACCCTGGTTATTGCGGCCGCCACTCTTGGAAAGTTTCGTCACTAATGACGAATGCGGGTCACCCTTGTGTAAATGCGGCGTTTTCACCTTGACCGTGCCCCGACGGCCGGGAGATATCGGTTTAACTTTCTGCAATGGCATGTCTGTCAATCCCGATCCAGATTACTCTGGGCCCATGAAGTCAATATCGTCGCCTTCGGCAAGAGTAATGTACGCTTTCTTCCAGTCTTTGCGTCGGCCATACTCTTGGCCGAATTTTTTAATCTTGCCGCGGCAATTAACCACTCGCACCCGCTCGACCGTGACATTGAACAGCAGTTCCACGGCTCGCCGAATGTCGGTTTTGTTCGAGTCACGGCGAACCCGAAACACGACCTGATTGTGCTTGTCCGCCAGGGCCGTTGTCTTTTCTGAAACGTGCGGACCCAACACCACAGTCATCAGCCGTTCCTGGTCCAACGCATTACTCATGCGAAATGCTCCTCCAGGCCCTTGATGGCATCCGTCGTTGCCAGCACCTTGTCATACCGAATCAGGCTTACAGGGTTGACCTCACGAAGATCGAGCACATCTACCCATGGCAGATTCCTGGCGGCCAAACAAACTTTGGTCTTATAGCTATCCAGGATAATCAGCACGTTCTGCTCCAGACCCAGATCGTTAAAGACGCCGAGCAACTCTTTGGTTTTCGGCGTCTCAAGTTTCAGTTTCTTTACGATGACCAATCGATCCTGTCTTACCAGTTCAGACAGCACCGATCGCATTGCGGCGCGGTACATCTTTCGGTTGACCTTTTGCGAGTAATCGCGAGGCTTGGCAGCAAACGTTCTGCCGCCACCAACCCAGATCGGGCTTCGGATCGTCCCGGCCCTCGCCCGGCCCGTGCCTTTCTGCGCCCATGGTTTGGCACCACCGCCGCGGGCAGACGAACGATTCTTCTGAGCCTTCGTCCCACGCCGGGCTTTGGCGAGAAATGCCGTCACTACCTGATGCACCAGTGCTTCGTTGAAGCCAGCACCGAAAGCCGCGTCTGCGACCTCCAGGCTGCCACCGCCACCAGCGCTGTGGATACTCAACTTCATCCCGCATCCTGCGCCTGATGGCTACCGGCCTTGACCGCCGGGCTGACAATCAAACGGCCGCCCTTGTGCCCCGGCACGGAACCCTTGACGAGAATAAGGTTGCGCTCTGCATCAACCCGAACGACTTCAAGGTTCTGCGCTGTTCGCCTGACATTGCCTAGATGCCCCGACATTTTCTTGCCCTTGAACACCCGGCCAGGTGTCTGGTTCTGACCGATGGACCCGGGAGCTCTGTGCGCCAGCGAATTCCCGTGTGTCGCATCCTGCATTGAAAAATGGTGCCGCTTTATGACTCCGGCATAGCCTTTGCCGATACTGGTCCCGACCACGTCAACGAACTGGCCAGCCTCGAAGCGCTCGACGGTAAGCTCAGCGCCCACCGGGAACTCAGCGGCAGCCTCTGCATCGACACGGAACTCCCACAGGCCCTCGCCTAATTCGGCGCCGGCGAACTGGCCAGCCAGAGGTTTAGACACCCGCGATGGCTTGACCTTACCGGTCGTGACCTGCAGCGCGGAGTATCCGTCCTGATCCCCGGTCCTGAGCCGGGCAACCCGATTGGGCAGGGCTTCGATGACGGTCACGGGAACGGAACCGCCATCTTCGGTAAATATGCGGGTCATGCCGCATTTGCGCCCTACGAGACCGATGGCCATGTCCGCGTCGTACCCCTGTCAAAGCTGTCTGGTTGATGGGTAGTTCTTCAAGTACAAAAAGGGTCAGCCTTCGGCTCTGAGCAAAAATGGGTATTCGAAACTCAGAATCGAAGCCTGACCCGGTGGATCCTCTATCTGCCCGGTGGACTTCTTTTACGGTCCCCTCTGGCACCATGAAGCCCGACGCAGGGCAACCTGCATCGGGCCGCGAGTAGCCCGCAATTATAGCAGGATCCGCCCCTAGTTCAATTTAATCTGGACGTCGACTCCGGCCGGCAACTCCAGCTTCATCAAGGCATCCACGGTCTTATCCGTGGGCTGCAGGATGTCCATTAGCCGCTTGTGGGTCCTGATCTCATACTGGTCCCGGGCGTCTTTGTTGACATGCGGCGAAATCAGCACCGTGAAGCGCTCCATCTTGGTCGGCAGCGGCACCGGGCCACGGACCTGGGCGCCCGTTCGCTTGGCCGTTTCGACGATTTCACGCGCTGAGGTGTCGATCAGCTTATGATCGAAGGCCTTGAGTCTGATCCTAATGTTCTGATTTGTCGCCATATTTTCCTACTGCTCCGATCCTGCCTGCTTTGCCTAAGCCTCTAAATCTATCTTGCGGTCCCCCCGGAGGGGACCGGTGCTGCTATTCAATAATCTTGGCCACCACGCCGGCGCCAACCGTCCGGCCACCTTCGCGGATCGCAAACCGCAGCCCGTCTTCCATCGCAATCGGTGCGATCAACTCCACCTTCATCTGGATGTTGTCGCCCGGCATCACCATCTCGGTGCCCTCCGGTAACTCCACCGCCCCGGTCACGTCCGTGGTCCGAAAGTAAAACTGCGGCCGATAACCCTTGAAAAACGGCGTGTGCCGGCCGCCTTCTTCCTTGGTCAGCACGTATACCTCAGCCTCAAACTTGGTGTGCGGCGTGATCGAGCCCGGCTTCGCCAGCACCTGACCCCGCTCCACCTCTTCGCGCTTGGTCCCGCGCAGCAACACCCCAACGTTATCGCCCGCCTGGCCCTGGTCCAGGAGCTTGCGAAACATCTCAACCCCTGTGCACACGGTCTTCTCGGTGTCCTTGATGCCGATGATCTCCACCTCATCGCCCACCTTGACAATGCCCCGGTCGATTCGTCCGGTCACCACCGTGCCCCGACCCGAGATCGAGAACACATCTTCCACCGGCATCAGAAAATCACCGTCTATCGCCCGCTCCGGCTCCGGTATGAAGGTGTCCATCGCCTCCACCAGCTTCACCACGCTCGGTGTGCCCTGCTCGCCCTCCTCACCCGCCAGCGCCTTCAGCGCGCTGCCGATAATGATCGGCGTGTCATCACCCGGAAACTCGTACGTCGACAACAAATCCCGAACCTCCAGTTCCACCAACTCCAGCAGCTCCGCATCGTCCACCTGGTCCGCCTTGTTCAGGTACACCACAATGTGCGGTACCCCTACCTGGCGCGCCAGCAAGATATGCTCCCGCGTCTGCGGCATCGGCCCGTCTGCCGCCGACACCACCAGGATCGCACCGTCCATCTGCGCCGCCCCGGTGATCATGTTCTTCACATAGTCCGCGTGCCCCGGACAGTCCACGTGCGCGTAGTGCCGGTTGGGACTCTCGTATTCCACGTGCGCCGTGGCTATCGTGATGCCCCGTTCACGCTCTTCCGGCGCATTGTCTATATCGTCAAACTCCTTCACGTCACCACCGTGTTGCGCCGACATCACCTTGGTCAGCGCCGCCGTCAGCGTCGTCTTCCCGTGATCCACGTGACCAATCGTCCCCACGTTGACGTGCGGCTTGGTTCGCTCAAATTTCACCTTAGACATCGACTGATCTCCAGATTTATTCGCTTATTCGTTACTGATAACCGCATTGGCCACATTAGCTGGCACTTTAGCGTATTTCGAGAATTCCATTGAATAGGTAGCCCGACCCTGGCTCATCGAGCGCAGATCGGTCGCATATCCAAACATCTCAGCCAGTGGAACCTCTGCCTTGATGATTTTACCTGCGGGTGACTCATCCATACCCTGCAATACGCCGCGGCGCCGGTTGATGTCTCCGTTTACGTCGCCCATATATTGGTCGGGGCTTACGACCTCGACACTCATGATCGGCTCAAGCAGAACCGGCTTGGCTTTCTTTGCGCCCTCTTTGAATGCCATCGAACCGGCAATTTTAAACGCCACTTCGCTGGAATCGACATCGTGATAGGAACCATCGTACAGGGTAACCTTGACGTCGACGACCGGATAACCGGCAATCACACCACTGTCCATCTGCTCAATCACACCTTTGTCAACGGCAGAGATGTATTCCCTGGGAACCGAGCCACCCACGATAGCGTTGACGAACTCATATCCGTCACCAGCTGGCACCGGTTCGATGCGAAGATATACATGACCGTATTGACCCCGACCACCGGACTGCCGCACAAATTTACCTTCCTGTTCAATCGATTTCCGGATGGTTTCACGATAGGCGACCTGCGGTTTGCCAACGTTAGCATCCACCTTGAACTCGCGTTTCATGCGGTCGACGATGATGTCCAGGTGCAATTCGCCCATGCCTGAGATGATTGTCTGACTGGATTCTTCGTCGGTATGCACCCGAAATGATGGATCCTCATTTGCCAGTTTCTGCAGCGCGATACCCATTCTTTCCTGGTCAACCTTGGTCTTTGGTTCCACCGCGACCGAGATCACCGGTTCCGGAAATTCCATCCGCTCCAGCGTGATGATATTCTTGGTATCGACGAGGCTGTCACCCGTCGTGACATCTTTCAGGCCTACCGCGGCCGCGATATCACCAGCGCGAACTTCTTTGATATCTTCCCGATCATTCGAGTGCATTTGCAAAAGCCTGCCAATGCGCTCCTTTTTGCCCCTCGCGGAGTTGTAAATCGTATCGCCAGAATTCAGTATTCCCGAATAGACTCGGAAAAACGTCAGATTCCCGACGAAAGGGTCCGTGGCAATTTTGAATGCCAGAGCGGCGAACGGCTGGTTATCGTCAGCGGCTCGTTCTGCCTCGCTGTCGTCTTCCAAAATACCCTTGATCGGGGGCACATCCAGGGGCGATGGCATGAAGTCGACGATCGCGTCCAGCATCGCCTGAACACCCTTGTTCTTGAACGCCGAGCCACACATGGTCACAACGATCTCGTTGTTAATGGTGCGGAGCCGCAAACCCCGGCGGATTTCCTCCTCACTGAGGTGACCGTCTTCGAGGTATTTTTCCAGCAATGACTCTTCAGCTTCAGCCGCAGCCTCGACCATCTTTTCTCGCCATTCCTTCGCTGTTGCCTGCAGTTCCTCTGGAATTTCCCTAAGATCGAAATTCGTGCCCTGAGTCTCGTCGTCCCAGTAAATGGCCTTCATACGAATCAGATCAATGACGCCTAAAAAGTCCTCTTCGGCTCCAATCGGCAGCTGAATCGGAACCGAGTCCCCCCCGAGGCGGTCCTTGATCTGTTTCACTACGCGCAAAAAATCGGCCCCGGCACGATCCATTTTATTGATAAATGCCATGCGCGGAACGTTGTACTTGTTTGCCTGGCGCCAGACTGTCTCGGACTGTGGCTCCACGCCACCGACGGAACAGAACACCGCAACGGCGCTGTCCAGCACCCGCAACGAACGTTCTACCTCGATTGTGAAGTCAACGTGCCCAGGAGTATCGATGATATTAATTCGATATTCGGGGAACTGATTATCCATGCCACTCCAGAAACAGGTGGTTGCGGCCGAGGTAATCGTGATCCCACGTTCCTGTTCCTGTTCCATCCAGTCCATGACAGCAGCTCCGTCATGAACTTCGCCAAGCTTGTGGGAAACGCCGGTATAAAAGAGGATGCGTTCAGTCGTGGTCGTCTTGCCGGCATCGATGTGGGCCATGATGCCGATATTGCGGTACCGCTCGATAGGTGTAGTGCGTGCCACGTTTCGTGTCCTTTGAAATCAATCTCGGCTCTTGCACGGCTTACCAGCGGTAATGCGAGAAGGCCTTGTTGGCCTCAGCCATTCGGTGCGTGTCTTCCCGTTTTTTGACAGCAGTGCCGCGATTCTCGGCAGCATCCATCAGTTCGTGGGCTAAGCGATAGGCCATCGATTTTTCGCTTCGGCTGCGTGCTGCGTCAATTACCCATCGCATCGCGAGCGTCTCGCGCCGAATGGGCCTGACCTCAATAGGCACCTGGTAGGTTGCTCCACCGACCCGACGAGACTTCACCTCGACCATCGGCTTTACGTTATCCAGCGCCTGTGTCAGCACCTCGACGGCTTGTTCCTCGGTTTGACCGCTACGCTCAGAGATTCGCTCCAGCGCCCCATAGACAATCTGTTCAGCAACCGACTTTTTGCCGCTTCGCATCACCATGTTGATGAACTTCGCCAATCGCTGGCTGCCATGTTTGGGGTCGGGCAGAAGCGATCGTCTTGGCGCCTGGGTTCGTCTTGACATATATGTTCTCGGGAATGTTACCGCGTGTTATTTCTTGGGCCGCTTGGCCCCGTACTTACTGCGCCCCTGGCGCCTGTCCGATACGCCCGCGCAATCCAGCGTTCCACGCACCGTGTGATAGCGAACGCCGGGCAGATCTTTGACGCGGCCGCCTCGAATCAAAACCACGGAATGTTCCTGCAAGTTATGGCCTTCGCCACCAATGTAGCTGGTAACTTCAAAACCATTGGTCAACCGAACCCGGGCAACCTTGCGCAGTGCGGAGTTCGGCTTTTTTGGCGTCGTCGTATAGACGCGGGTACAAACGCCACGTTTTTGCGGACTTGCCTGCAATGCCGGTACATTATTCTTTACCGGCTTTGTCCGCCGTTGCTTTCGCACCAATTGGTTGACAGTTGCCATTCAGTTGCTCTCTGACTATTCATTCACGCACATAAACATCAGCCCGAATGCGGCATCCTCACTGGAGATCCTACATCCGGGCCAACGAAGGGGACGGGGTCAAAAACCCGTCGAATTCTTGTTTTGCGCCGTTAAACGCCCCGCCTTTCGGGGGACCGGAATTGTATTGGCGCCGCTTGAGGCCTGTCAAGCGGCGCCGATACAGCCATTCTAGCCTGCGGTCGCTTCTGAGCCCTCGGCGGCAGAATCCCCAGTCGCCGGCTCTTCCACGGAGATCTCCAGGGCGACTGCCGACTCCGGCTCCGCTGCCGCACTGGTCTCCATCTCCAGGACCTTCAATTCCTCGGCCAGCATTTCCTCGCGCGTACGGCGCTGGTCGGCGTGGAAGCTAAACCCGGTGCCCGCCGGAATCAGGCGCCCGACGATCACATTTTCCTTCAAGCCACGCAGATCGTCCCGCAAGCCTTTAACGGCTGCCTCGGTCAGAACCCTGGTGGTCTCCTGGAATGATGCGGCAGATATAAATGACGCCGTTGCCAACGATGCCTTGGTGATTCCCAACAGCAATGGGCCGAACTGCGCCGGCTCCTGCTTCTGCATCTCACTAGCTTCGTTCAGTTCCAACAGTCTCGAGCGGTCGAGCTGCTCGCCGCGCAGCAGGTTCGTTTCACCGGCATTCGTAATTTCAACCTTACGCAGCATCTGGCGGATGATCACTTCAATATGCTTGTCGTTGATCTTGACGCCCTGCAGGCGATACACGTCCTGAATCTCGCGCACCAAATATTCAGCCAGCGGCTCCACGCCCTGCAGCCGAAGAATGTCGTGGGGATTCAGCTCACCGTCGGCAATGGTCTCGCCCCGCTCAACCTGCTCACCCTCGAACACGCTGAGATGACGCCATTTGGGGATCAAGTTCTCGTGTTTCTCACCCGCCTCATCCGTGATGACGAGTCTGCGTTTGCCCTTGGTTTCTTTACCAAAGCTCACCGTTCCACTGTGCTCAGCCAGGATCGCGGGGTCTTTGGGCTTGCGCGCCTCGAACAGATCCGCAACCCTGGGCAGTCCACCGGTAATGTCACGCGTTTTGGAACTCTCCTGCGGAATACGTGCAATGACGTCGCCGACAGACACCTTGGCGCCGTCCGCCATATTCACCAGTGCGCCGGATGGCAGAGCATATACGGCCGGTATATCGGTATTAGCAAAGCAGATCTCCTTGCCTTTACCGTCAACGAGCTTTGCCGTTGGCCGCAAGTCGCGGCCGCTGGCGCCACGTTGTTTTGGATCCAGCACGACAATACTGGTCAACCCCGTCATTTCGTCTTCCTGCTCGGCAACCGTCACGCCGTCGACAAAATCCTCGAAACGCAGGAAACCGGACACTTCGGATATGACCGGATGAGTATGTGGATCCCAGGTCGCCACGATTTTGGCAGCCTCTGCCTGATCACCGTCTGCGACCGAAATGACGGCCCCATAGGGAATCTTGTAACGCTCCCGTTCCCGGCCGTAGTCATCCATGACGCCGATCTCACCGGAGCGGCTCACCGCGACTAGGTAACCTTTCTCGTGCCGCACCGTCTTGACGTTGTGCAGACGCACGACGCCTCCGCGCTTGACCTCCACGCTGTTCACTGCCGCTGCGCGTGATGCTGCACCACCGATATGGAAAGTACGCATGGTGAGCTGGGTCCCCGGCTCCCCGATCGACTGGGCGGCGATCACGCCAACGGCCTCACCGATGTTGATCCGATTTCCACGGGCAAGGTCTCGCCCGTAGCACTGGGAACACACCCCATACCGCGTTTCGCAGCTAATCGCAGAACGGACGTTGACCTGATCGATCCCGGATTCTTCGAGGATCCGGACGTTCTGCTCATCCAGGAGTTCGCCGGCATTTAAGATCAGCTCATTTGTATCTGGCCGCTGGACAGACTGAGCCAAAACCCGGCCCAGCACCCGCTCCTGCAGCGTCTCAACCACGTCGCCGCCTTCGACCAGCGGTGTTACCCACAATCCGTTTTCTGTCTCACAATCCACCTCGGTTACCACCAGGTCCTGAGCGACATCCACCAGCCGGCGCGTCAGATAACCGGAGTTGGCGGTTTTTAGCGCCGTGTCGGCAAGCCCCTTGCGCGCGCCATGTGTCGAGATGAAGTATTGCAGGACATCCAGTCCCTCGCGGAAATTCGCCGTGATAGGTGTCTCGATAATCGAACCGTCGGGCTTTGCCATCAATCCGCGCATTCCAGCCAGCTGCCGAATCTGGGCCGCCGAGCCTCGCGCACCGGAATCGGCCATCATGAAAATAGAATTGAACGAAGGCTGGGTGACTTCGTCGCCGGCTGCATCGATAACCAATTCGCTGCCCAGTTTATTCATCATCGCCTTGGCAACCTGATCATTGGTGCGGGACCAGATGTCGACGACCTTATTGTAACGCTCGCCGTCCGTCACCAGACCACTCGCATACTGATCTTGGATGTCTTTGACTTCGGCATCCGCGGCACTCAGAATTTTCCCTTTGTCCTCTGGCACGACCATGTCATTTACGCCGATCGACAGGCCGCCGCGTGTCGCATAGCTAAATCCCATATACATAAGCTGATCTGCAAACACGACGGTCTCTTTCAAACCGACCGTCCGGTAGCAAACATTAATCAGCTCGGAGATCGCTTTCTTCGTCATATCCCGATTAATCAGGTCAAAGCTAAGACCGCTGGGCAGAAGCTCGGACAACAATGCCCGACCTACCGTCGTTTCGACAATTCGTTTGGCAGTGACTTTATTATCGGATTCATCGGTTTCCGTGCTGGTGATACGAACCTTGATCCGCGAGTGCAATGCGACGTCGCGGTTCTGGCGCGCTCGATGCACCTCATCCACGTCGGTGAAAATCATTCCCTCGCCCTTGCCGTTGATCCGCTCACGAGTCATGTAGTACAAGCCCAACACAACGTCTTGCGACGGCACGATAATGGGTTCGCCGTTTGCAGGCGATAGTATGTTGTTCGAAGCCATCATCAATGCACGCGACTCGAGTTGAGCTTCGATAGACAAGGGCACATGGACAGCCATCTGGTCGCCGTCGAAGTCAGCGTTAAATGCAGTACAGACCAGCGGATGCAGCTGAATCGCCTTACCCTCGATCAGGACCGGCTCAAATGCCTGAATGCCAAGCCTATGCAGCGTCGGGGCACGGTTCAGTAGGACCGGGTGCTCACGAATGACCTCCTCGAGAATATCCCAAACCTCGGGGCCCTCTCGTTCAACCAGGCGCTTGGCCGCTTTGATGGTTGTCGCTTCGCCGCGCAGTTGCAGCTTGCTAAATATGAATGGCTTGAATAATTCCAGAGCCATTTTTTTCGGTAGACCGCACTGGTGCAATTTCAGGGTCGGACCGACCACAATGACTGAACGACCCGAGTAATCGACGCGCTTGCCAAGCAGGTTCTGACGAAAGCGGCCCTGTTTGCCTTTGATCATGTCCGCCAGAGATTTCAGAGGCCGCTTGTTGGTCCCGGTTATCGCCCGGCCACGACGCCCATTGTCGAGCAATGCGTCGACTGATTCCTGCAGCATCCGCTTTTCGTTACGCACGATAATGTCTGGCGCATTCAACTCCAGTAACCGCCGGAGACGATTGTTGCGATTGATCACCCGCCGGTATAAATCGTTCAGATCCGAGGTAGCGAATCGGCCGCCATCAAGCGGTACCAGTGGCCGGAGGTCTGGCGGCAGTACCGGCAGGACGGTCAATACCATGTGTTCGGGCTTGATTCCCGAGTTCATGAAGGCCTCGAGTAATTTCAGACGTTTGGACAAACGTTTAATCTTTGTTTCCGATGAGGTGGCGTCGATATCCTCCCGAACTTTCAGCATATCGGTCTGCAAATCAATCGTGCGCAGCATTTCGTGGATGGCCTCGGCACCCATACGTGCATCGAACTCATCGCCATACTCTTCGATTGCTTCCAGGTATTGCTCATCCGTCATCAAGCTGCAGCGCTCGAGCGGCGTCATGCCTTCGTCGATAACGACGAACGCCTCGAAATACAACACCCGCTCAATCTCCCGCAGGGTCATGTCGAGCATCAATCCGATACGGGATGGTAAGGACTTCAGGAACCAGATGTGCGCAACGGGGCTCGCCAGCTCAATATGTGCCATTCGCTCGCGTCGAACTTTGGTCTGAGTTACTTCTACGCCGCACTTCTCACATACGACTCCACGATGCTTGAGCCGCTTGTACTTCCCGCAAAGGCATTCGTAGTCCTTGATAGGCCCAAAGATTTTTGCGCAGAACAACCCGTCACGTTCTGGCTTGAACGTCCGGTAGTTGATCGTCTCCGGCTTCTTGACCTCGCCGAATGACCACGATCGGATCATTTCCGGTGACGCCAGACCGATGCGAATCGCATCGAAATCCTCAACCGTGCTTTGCTGTCTGAAAAGTTTCAGTAAATCTCGCATGAGTCACCTGTAGGCTTATCGCCCGTTTTCGTTTCGTCCCGCTAGTCCTGCTCGAGTTCGATGTTGATTCCGAGGGATCGAATCTCTTTGACCAGCACGTTAAATGATTCCGGCATGCCCGCGTCCATCTCGTGCGTCCCGTCCACGATGTTCTTGTACATCTTGGTGCGACCCTGCACATCGTCCGACTTGACCGTCAGCATTTCCTGCAAGGTGTAGGCTGCTCCGTAGGCCTCCAGCGCCCAGACTTCCATTTCCCCGAATCGCTGCCCACCAAACTGGGCTTTACCGCCCAATGGCTGCTGCGTCACCAGACTGTACGGCCCAGTCGAACGCGCGTGCATCTTGTCATCGACAAGATGATTCAGCTTCAACATGTACATGTAGCCAACAGTAATCGGTCGATCGAATGGCTCTCCGGTACGCCCGTCGATCAGTGTTGCCTGGCCGGTCTCGGGAAGCCCCGCCAATTCAAGCATGTGCTTGATCTCGGCCTCAGTGGCACCGTCGAATACGGGTGTCGCTATCGGCACACCGTTGCGCAGGTTGTCGGCCAACTCCAGAGTCTCGTTGTCATTCAGGCTTTTTAGGTCGGCCTTTTGCCCGCCAGACTTGTTGTAGATCTCATCGAGGAAGCTTCTGACCTTCGACACCGTACCCCCGCTGTCAATGAGATCGGCAATTTTGCCGCCCAACGCCTTGGCAGCCCAACCCAGGTGAGTTTCGAGCACCTGCCCCACATTCATCCGGGATGGTACGCCCAGAGGATTGAGCACGATGTCGACCGGTGTCCCGTCCTCCATGTAAGGCATGTCCTCGACCGGGATAATCGTCGATATAACGCCCTTGTTGCCGTGACGTCCGGCCATCTTGTCGCCTGGCTGGATGCGGCGTTTAACCGCGAGGTATACCTTCACCATCTTCAGTACACCCGGCGCCAGATCATCGCCTGCGGTTATCTTTTCCCGCTTTTCTGCAAAGCGCCGCTCGAACTCCTCGCGCTGCTTCCGCAATCTCTCCGCAGCGCGCTCAAGCTCTGCATTGGCGACGTCGTTCCTCAGGCCGATTTCAAACCACTGCTCGTGTTGCAATTCGTCGAGGTAGGCCTTCGTAATCTTGCTGCCCTTTTTGAGCTTATTCGGACCACGGTCGGCAAGCTTTCCGAGCAACATTCGCTCAACGCGCTCAAAAATATCGTCTTCAAGTATGCGTTGCTGATCGTCGAGATCCTTGCGCACGCTTTCCAGCTCAGAATCTTCGATCGAGAGCGCGCGCCGGTCCTTGTCAATACCCTCGCGGGTAAAGACGCGCACATCGATGACCGTCCCGTCCATGCCCGGAGGCACGCGCAGCGACGTGTCTTTGACGTCAGAGGCTTTCTCTCCGAATATCGCCCGGAGCAGTTTCTCTTCCGGGGTGAGTTGAGTCTCGCCTTTAGGCGTGACTTTGCCCACCAGAATATCGCTAGCCTGCACTTCAGCGCCGATGAAGGCGATACCCGCTTCGTCCAGCTTGCCAAGCGCCGCATCACCCACGTTGGGAATATCGCCGCTGACCTCTTCCGGCCCCAACTTGGTGTCCCGCGCAATGCAGGTGAGTTCCTCGATATGAATTGTCGTGAATCGATCTTCCTCGACCAGCCGTTCGGATATCAGGATTGAGTCCTCAAAGTTGTATCCGTTCCACGGCATGAACGCGACGAGCAGATTCTGCCCCAGCGCCAGTTCACCCAAGCTGGTTGAGGCGCCGTCGGCAAGCACGTCGCCAGTGGAGATCATATTCCCCGCCTTGACCAACGGACGCTGGTTGATGCAGGTATTCTGGTTGGAACGCGTGTATTTGCACAGATTGTAGATATCCACACCGGACTCTGCGGCCGTAATCTCGTCGTCATTGACACGAACGACAATGCGCGAAGCATCCACCGAATCCACTACCCCGCCACGCCGGGCAATGACGGTTACACCCGAATCTATCGCTACCGTTCTTTCCATGCCCGTGCCAACCAGCGGAGTCTCGCTGCGTAGTGTCGGAACCGCCTGCCTTTGCATATTGGAGCCCATCAGCGCCCGGTTTGCGTCGTCGTGCTCGAGGAACGGAATCAGCGACGCCGCCACCGATACGATCTGCTTCGGCGAGACGTCCATGTACTGGATTCTCTCCTTGGGCATGATTGTGAACTCGTTGTTGTGCCTAACCGACACGAGCTCGTCTACAAATCGGCCTTTGCTGTCCAGCTCCGCGTTCGCCTGAGCAATGACAAACTGGCCCTCTTCGATGGCCGAAAGATATTCGATCTCGGTCGAAACTTTGTTGTCCTGCACCTTACGGTACGGGGTCTCAAGGAAACCGTAATCGTTGGTTCGCGCGTAGACGGCTAGCGAGTTAATCAGACCGATGTTCGGCCCTTCGGGCGTCTCAATCGGACATACCCGGCCGTAGTGCGTCGGATGAACATCACGAACCTCGAATCCAGCCCGTTCCCGCGTCAGGCCGCCCGGGCCTAATGCCGATACACGTCGCTTGTGCGTGACTTCGGACAGCGGATTATTTTGATCCATGAACTGAGACAGTTGGCTGGACCCGAAAAATTCTTTAACTGCCGCTGCCACGGGCTTCGCATTAATCATTTCCTGTGGCATCAGCCCTTCTGAATCCGCCAGCGTCAACCGTTCTTTGACAGCTCTTTCGACCCGGACCAGGCCAACCCTGAACGCATTCTCCGCCATTTCTCCAACGCTGCGGACGCGGCGGTTACCGAGATGATCAATGTCATCGACACTGCCCTTGCCATTACGGATATTCATCAGAAGTAGCAGGACGGCGGTGATATCGTCCTTGCTCAGTACGCCTCCGCCTTCAGAATCCGGCCGGCCAACGCGCCGATTAAATTTCATCCGTCCAACGTCGGACAGATCGTACCGTTCCGGGTTGAAGAACAAATTGTTGAAAAGATTCTCGGCCGCATCCTTGGTCGGGGGCTCACCCGGTCTCATCATCCTGTATATCTCAACCAACGCTTCCAGTTGCGTTGAGGTAGAGTCGATTCTGAGCGTATTCGAGATGTACGGACCCTGATCAAGGTCGTTTACAAACAGCGTTCGAATATGCTCGATGCCCTTTTCGATCAAGGTATCGATCAATTCAAGGGTTATTTCATCATTCGCCTCGGCGAGCAATTCGCCGGTTTCCGTATCGACCACATCGTGAGCGAGAAATTTCTGCTCCAGATACTCCTTCGGAACCGTCAAAGTCTCCGCGCCCGACTTCTCCAATTCGCTGACGTGCCGGGCAGTTATCCGGCGTCCTTCCTCGACGATCAGCTTCCGGCCAATTTTAATAGCAAAGATCGCGTTGTCGCCGCGAAGACGCTTCGGTACCAGACCGAGTTTGATTTCTGACTCAGACAGATAGAAATCGTCTTTCTCGAAAAACAGATCCAGCATTTCACCATTGGTCATTCCCAGTGCCCTTAAAAACACTGTCACGGGCAACTTTCTCCGCCGGTCGATTCTCGCGTATACGCTGTCCTTCGGGTCAAATTCGAAATCCAGCCACGAGCCTCGGTAGGGGATCACCCGTGCTGAAAACAGGAGTTTTCCGGACGAATGAGATTTGCCTTTATCGTGATCAAAAAATACACCCGGTGAGCGATGCAACTGCGAAACAATTACGCGCTCGGTCCCGTTAATGACAAAGGTTCCGTGATCGGTCATCAGGGGCATTTCCCCCAGATAAACTTCCTGCTCCCGGACTTCCTTCACCCGCTTCGTCGAACCGGGGGCGTCTTTGTCGTAGATCACCAGTCTGACCTGCACGCGCAGTGGTGCAGCATAAGTCAGCCCTCTGAGTTGGCACTCCTTGACGTCGAATACCGGGGTACCAAGCTCATAGCTGACGTATTCCAGCGCTGCCGCGCCAGAGTAACTGACTATCGGAAACACACTCTGAAACGCCGAGTGCAAGCCACTTTCCTTTCTTTGTTCTGCGCCGACATCCTGTTGAAGAAATTTCCGATAGGAATCAAGCTGGATCGAAAGCAGGTAGGGAGCATCCAGAATGACCGGACGCTTACCAAAGTCCTTTCGGATCCGCTTCTTTTCAGTAAAGGAATACGCCATGAAATAGCACCTCTAAACAGGCTGTTCAGTAAGAAGGGACGAAAAAACCAAGACCGCTGCGCAGGGGCAAGAGTGCCCACTCGCCGCAGCCATGTCTGGCGACATCATCCACAAAAATTTTTGACTCGCGTGCAAACGCGGTTGCCTGGCCACCCTTGCCAGTTACTTCAGCTCGACCGTAGCGCCGGCCTCTTCAAGCTGCTTTTTGACCTCCTCGGCCTCGTCCTTGGGAATACCCTCCTTGATCGCCGCGGGCGCACTCTCGACCGCGTCCTTGGCTTCCTTGAGCCCCAAGCCGGTGACCGTACGAACCACCTTGATTACCGCGACTTTGTTTTCACCGAAGCTGTTCAACATCACGTCAAATTCGGTTTGCTCCTCGGCGACTTCACCACCAGCCGAAGCGGCCCCTGGCGCTGCTGCGACAGCCACCGGTGCTGCGGCAGAAACGCCCCAGTCTTCTTCAAGCTCGGAAATGAGCTCTACCAGCTCCATTACCGGCATCTTGCCGAGAGCTTCTTTTACTTGGTCTTTCGAAACAGCCATTGTCTTAACTCCTAAAAATTCAGAATTCCCAAATCAGTTCGCAACCAAGCCCTTAGGCTTCCTGTTGCTGATCCCTGTATGCACCCAAAAGCCGCGCGAATTTAGCCGCCGGCTCTGCTAGCGTTCGTACGAACTGGCTGGCTGGCGCCTGCAACAGCCCAAGCAACTGGGCGCGCGCCCGGTCCAGCGTCGGTAAGCGCGCCAGACGATCAAGGTCAGCCGAGGGATAGACGTCCCCGCCGACTGCCACAGCTTTGGTCACGAGGTCATCGTTTTCCTTGGCAAATTCCTTGACCACCCGTGCGGCCGCGCCGGGATCTTCCCGTGAAAACGCCAGCAAAAGGGGTCCTTCCAACGCGCCGGTCAGGCACTCGAATTCAGTCCCTTCGATCGCTCGCTTTGCCAAGGTATTCTTGATCACACGCACATAGACGCCTTCGCTCCTGGCTTTGGCCCTGAACTCAGTCATCTGCGCCACCGACAACCCACGGTATTCAGCAGCGATTGCCGACAGTGCCGTAGCGGCGACCTCGTTTACCTCTGCGACAAGTGCCTTCTTGTCTTCGAGACTGAGTGCCATCACATAACTCCTGGATTCGTTGTCACACTTACTGGCTGTGACTCATTCACAACCAACCGTGATGGCCGCCGTAACCAGGAAACCCTGATTCGGGTATTGCCATCTGCGCAGGCACGACCTGTTGCCCATTAAGGCGACGGATTTCGTCGAACTCCGCCGCCGCCTGCGGTCTTTGATGAAATTTGCAATCCATTGCGGCGATCTTATTGCTCAGGCGGGAACAGCCCCGTTGATGCACCAAATCGCCCGGTCGTTCCTATTCGTCCAAACTCGACTGGTCAATCAACACGCCCGGACCCATCGTTGAGGACACCGTCAACTTTTTCATGAATACGCCTTTCACCGACGCTGGCCTCGCCTTTCTCAGATCAGCCAGCAGCGCGTCAAGGTTGTCCTTAAGAGCAGTATTTTCGAAATCGGTCCTTCCGATTGGGCAGTGAATGATCCCGGCCTTGTCGGTCCGGTACCTGACCTGCCCGGCCTTCGCATTTTTAACCGCTGTCTCTACATCCTGGGTCACCGTGCCAACCTTCGGATTGGGCATCAGCCCGCGTGGGCCAAGCACCCGGCCCAGCTGACCAACCACCTTCATCGTGTCGGGTGTCGCGATGACCGTGTCATACGCGAGATCGCCACCCTTCATGCTCTCCGCCAGGTCGTCAAGCCCGACCACGTCGGCTCCTGCGGCCTTGGCTTTGTCGGCATTCTCGCCTTGCGCAAATACCGCGACGCGTACGTCTTTGCCTATGCCATGGGGCAGCACGGTCGAGCCCCGGACGGCCTGATCCGACTTGCGTGGATCGACACCAAGATTCACTGCAACGTCCACAGATTCCTTGAACTTGGCGCTGGCCATCTCACGTACCAGGTTCAAGGCATCATCGACCGGTCTGGGTTCCGTGCGCGATGCTTTTTCTTTATGCGCCCGTGTTCGCTTGCTCAATGACGCCATGTCAGACCCCCTCTACGTCGAGTCCCATACTTCTTGCACTTCCGGCAATAATTCGCACTGCTGCATCGAGATTGGTGGCATTCAAGTCCACCATTTTGGCTTTCGCAATTTCCTCAAGCTGAGCACGCGTGACCGTCCCAACCTTGTTCGTGTTCGGTTCGCCGCTCCCCTTCGGAATACCGGCGGCCTTTTTCAGCAATACGGCCGCGGGCGGCGTCTTAGTAATAAAGGTAAAACTGCGATCGCTATAAACCGTGATCACGGCTGGAATTGGCATACCCGGCTCGTGGTTCTGTGTTTGCGCGTTGAACGCCTTGCAGAACTCCATGATATTCACACCATGCTGCCCAAGAGCCGGCCCAACCGGCGGGCTCGGGTTAGCCTGTCCTGCCGGGACCTGCAATTTGATGTATGTTTCTACTTTCTTCGCCATTGCAAGGCTGACCTCTACCCTTTCTCTACCTGGCCGAAATCGAGTTCAACCGGTGTTGCCCGGCCCAAGATCTGCACCGCCACGCGCAGTTTGTTCTTGTCGTAGTTAACGTTTTCGACCACACCGTTGAAATCGTTGAAAGGTCCGTCTATGACACGCACCACTTCGCCAGGTTCGAACAAGGTCTTGGGCCTGGGCTTGTCTGCACCCTCTTCAACTCTATGGAGAATCGTATCCGCTTCTTTGTCAGTAATCGGCGCCGGGCGATCGCTGGAGCCGCCGATGAACCCGAGAACCCTCGGTACTTCCTTGACCAGGTGCCAAGTCTCATCATCCAGTTCCATCTGTACCAGCACGTAGCCGGGGAAAAATTTACGCTCACTGCGTCGCCTCTGTCCTTCACGCATCTCAACCACTTCTTCGGTCGGCACCAAGACTTTGCCGAACTTGTGCTCGAGGCCCTCCAGCTTGATGCGTTCTTCCAACGAGGCTTTAACCTTGTTCTCAAAGTTTGAATAGGCGTGCACTACGTACCATCTCAGGGACATGCCTCAGCTCCCCCGTCCAGTCAGGGCGGCTGAGCCCCATAAGAGAAAGAAATCCAGCCCCCAAAAGAAAATTCCAAGGATCAAGACAAATACCAACACCGTCAGCGTCGTTTGCATTGCTTCCTGGCGGGTCGGCCAGATGACTTTACGTAGTTCTACTCGTGCACCCTGAATAAAACGCCACAGCTCCCGGCCCTGGGTAGACTGCATCGCTATAACAATGCCCAGTGCCAAGCCAATCAACACGCCCGCGGCCCGCAGCAGGATCGACTCGTCCTCGAAATAGTAATAGGCGACGATTCCGCCGATAAGAACGAGCGCAGCCAGCATCAGCTTGACTGTGTCCAGCGGGCCCGGACCTGTCTGTACTTTTGTACTCATGTATTGCCTGAAAAAGAATCGCCGTCAGAATCATGGCAGGCCAGGAGGGTCTCGAACCCCCAACCTGCGGTTTTGGAGACCGCCGCTCTACCAGTTGAGCTACTGGCCTTGTGCGCCCGCGGCGGTGAACTCATCTTAGGTGGTTCAACGCGCACAACACGGCACGCCGCCAAATAGAACCACCTTCGCCAATACCGCAGACCTAAACCAAAATCCTGCTTTACCTAAACCTCTGAATCCGTCCTGCAACCCCCTGAGGGAATCGCTTGCTTTACCGTTGCGCGACCCCCCGGAGGGGACCGGTGCTGTTATTCAATAATCTTGGCCACCACGCCGGCGCCAACCGTCCGGCCACCTTCGCGGATCGCAAACCGCAACCCGTCTTCCATCGCAATCGGTGCGATCAACTCCACCTTCATCTGGATGTTGTCGCCCGGCATCACCATCTCGGTGCCCTCCGGTAACTCCACCGCCCCGGTCACGTCCGTGGTCCGAAAGTAAAACTGCGGCCGATAACCCTTGAAAAACGGCGTGTGCCGGCCGCCTTCTTCCTTGGTCAGCACGTATACCTCAGCCTCAAACTTGGTGTGCGGCGTGATCGAGCCCGGCTTCGCCAGCACCTGACCCCGCTCCACCTCTTCGCGCTTGGTCCCGCGCAGCAACACCCCAACGTTATCGCCCGCCTGGCCCTGGTCCAGGAGCTTGCGAAACATCTCAACCCCTGTGCACACGGTCTTCTCGGTGTCCTTGATGCCGATGATCTCCACCTCATCGCCCACCTTGACAATGCCCCGGTCGATTCGTCCGGTCACCACCGTGCCCCGACCCGAGATCGAGAACACATCTTCCACCGGCATCAGAAAATCACCGTCTATCGCCCGCTCCGGCTCCGGTATGAAGGTGTCCATCGCCTCCACCAGCTTCACCACGCTCGGTGTGCCCTGCTCGCCCTCCTCACCCGCCAGCGCCTTCAGCGCGCTGCCGATAATGATCGGCGTGTCATCACCCGGAAACTCGTACGTCGACAACAAATCCCGAACCTCCAGTTCCACCAACTCCAGCAGCTCCGCATCGTCCACCTGGTCCGCCTTGTTCAGGTACACCACAATGTGCGGTACCCCTACCTGGCGCGCCAGCAAGATATGCTCCCGCGTCTGCGGCATCGGCCCGTCTGCCGCCGACACCACCAGGATCGCACCGTCCATCTGCGCCGCCCCGGTGATCATGTTCTTCACATAGTCCGCGTGCCCCGGACAGTCCACGTGCGCGTAGTGCCGGTTGGGACTCTCGTATTCCACGTGCGCCGTGGCTATCGTGATGCCCCGTTCACGCTCTTCCGGCGCATTGTCTATATCGTCAAACTCCTTCACGTCACCACCGTGTTGCGCCGACATCACCTTGGTCAGCGCCGCCGTCAGCGTCGTCTTCCCGTGATCCACGTGACCAATCGTCCCCACGTTGACGTGCGGCTTGGTTCGCTCAAATTTCACCTTAGACATCGACTGATCTCCAGATCTGCTGCTTGTTCTTCTTGGTCGGTATCAAAACTGCCCGAAACTTTTGTGGAGCCCACAACCGGAATTGAACCGGTGACCTCTTCCTTACCAAGGAAGTGCTCTACCGCCTGAGCTATGTGGGCAGGAAAATCGGGGGCAGGCCCCATTCTCGTAACCCCTTTTCGCCCTAACCGGAAAAACGGGAAGTAACCCCAATTTTCCTGGAGCGGGTGATGGGAGTCGAACCCACATCATCAGCTTGGAAGGCTGAGGTTCTACCATTGAACTACACCCGCGATTTCTCGCGATTCCCATTGCCCACCAACACTAACCCCGTATCGACCAGGGGCTCAGAACACACAAGCGGGCCAGTCCTTAAACTACGCCCGCAGCCCGGTACAACGCTCGACCCGTGCTTTGCACCTAAACCATCCGGTCTATATTAATAAGGAATCCGCTCGATTGAGACACACATACGGAGGCCAAAGCCCTGGCCGGTCAGACCCGAGGCCCCCTTGCATTTGACTAATTTTTTGTTCACACAGCGCAGTCAGTCCGCCTCATAGCCGCCGCGCCTCTTACCGCCCTCCGCCAGATTTACTGGTGGAGGGGGTAGGATTCGAACCTACGAAGGCATAGCCAGCAGATTTACAGTCTGCCCCCGTTGACCACTTGGGTACCCCTCCGCGGATGCTAGCCGGCTATTGTCGGTTGTGGGCCCAGCACTGTCAACAGGTTCAGCCGGGACAATGCGACCGGCGACGACGCCCGGTCGCCCGCGGCGGGACGGGTCTTGGTGCCGGAAGAGGGATTCGAACCCCCGACCTCCTGATTACAAATCAGATGCTCTGCCAGCTGAGCTATTCCGGCAACGTGACGATGGGATTCTAGTGACAGGACCTTGCTTGGAGCAACCGATTACGCTGGTTCTGGACAGTCAATTGTTTCCGAGCGCAGGATCTGCCCCATATCCTGCAGTATACGGCGAAGCGGCAACGCCTCCGTACCGGTCAATTGTGTGTCTAGCCAGTAATTGGTGCCGGGTCGAAGGCGGTCCGTCGTATCAACGACAAAGCCCAGCGCCCGTGCTTTGCCAGCCACGATATCGACGCTGGCCCGCTTGCGAAAGACCCCCAGAGAAATGATCGGCTCACCGTCGGTGACGACATATGCATCCTGCATGCCATTAGCGGCCAGGCGTGCCAGGGCTCTCCGAGTGTCATCGGGCGTCCCCAGATCCTTAACCGTTACCCAGTGGCCAACCCAAATATCGCCCTGTTCGGAGAATTGCTGCACCGCTACGCCCCTGCTCTCTAACTCATCGCCCACACGCAGTGCATCGGATTCACGGCCGAACGGCCCGATTCGCAGGCAGCGGACCACGGAATCTGGAGTCAGCGGTATCGCACCGAGGATAGGATCGTCAGCCGGGATTGATCCCAGTCGGGGCATGTAGACCAGATCGGAATAATCCTGGGTCAGGGCCAGCGTTTCGTGCAGCGGTTCCGGCGGGACCACCCAGCGCTGCCACGCCAACAGCAACAGGTTCGAAAGCAACAATACCAGGGCGATGTTTCGCATCTGAGCCAATCAGCCCGAAAGTTTCTTGAGCCCTTCCAGCACCAACAGCGGTTTGTGCACGGCGGGCCGAATCAGCGCCGCAAGTAAGTCCGATGCATCCCCACCGGTCAGCACCAGCTCGGCCTCGGTGCCGGTGTCCGTCTTCAACGCCACAACGCAGGAGTCTATCAGAGCAACCAATGCGGCCATCGTACCTTGACGCACTGCCGACGCGGTGTTGCGACCTGGAAAACTTTCCACTGCAGGCTGCTCCACCGATTTTTTGCTGAAGCGCCCGATGTCTCCGGTATCCTGCTCCAGCGACTCGCGCATCAAAGTCAGGCCGGGAACGATCAGCCCACCAAGATGCTGACCCCCGTCACGCACCAGGTCAACTGTTACCGCCGTGCCGGCGTCAACCACGCATACCGCCGAACCGACGTGAGTGTAGGCGCCCACGATCGCTGCCCAGCGATCGACGCCCAGCTGGGCAATGTCGTCATAACCGTTGCGAACCGGACCGCACTCACGGTCGGTGACGGCAAAACGAACCGGCAGTCCGAAACGCCGATCGATAGCCTGCGAGACGGCACTGCCTAACCCGGATCCAGCAACGTTGGCGGCGAATACCCCGCCTGGTTTTTCCGGCAGCCGCTCAACGAATTCTGCGATTCGCGTGGCGTCGTGACCACGGTGGACAATCTCACCGACGTGGAGTAGGCGATCATCATCAACGTATGCCCACTTTATTCGTGTATTGCCGATGTCCAGCAGCAGTTTCACTGTGTGTCCCTTAGCGTTACATCCCCGGACACGATACGTTCAACCCTGCCATTGGTTTCCAGGCGAAACTGCCCGTCCGCGGCGATGCCCTTGGCCACCCCTTCACACACCCGATCACCGACGCGAATGCTGATCCGCCTGTCACGCAAGTAATCACGCGCTGTCCACTCCCCGGCAAAACCCGAGAACCCGGTCTCGCCGAACTCATGCAGTGCCTGATGCAGGGCGCTTATAAGCTCAGCTGCGAGCCGGTTTCGCGAACGTGCCGGACCCGCGTCGATTTGTCCAAGGCCGACCGGCGGCATGCCCCCTTCAGCTTTAATCATGGCAGCGACGGGCGCCGGCACCTCGAGGTTCACCCCAACGCCAATCACTGCGGTCAACGGGCCTTCTGCCTCGCCCCGAAGATCGACCAGGATGCCCGCCAGTTTTCTGCCGTCGGCGAGGACGTCGTTGGGCCATTTCAGGCTAAGCGATGCGGTGCCCATTGCCCGTAAGGCCCGCAGCACAGCAACTCCCGCTGCGAGCGACAGCGCCGTAAGCTCTTTGGGAGCTTCGGCGAAACACCAGCTCAGCGACAGGTATATGCCGCTACCAAACGGGGAAAGCCATTTTCGGCCGCGACGGCCGCGGCCACCGGTTTGGCATTCGGCCAGACACACTCGGCTGCGACCCTTTGGAGGTGGATCCTTTGCCAACAGTTCATCGCTGGTCGACTTCGCAGTCCACAGCAGATCGATGGCTTCCACATTACCGCAGAACTCCGCACCGAGCTCTGCCATGATGCGATCAAGCTGCAACAGCTCGATTGGCGTTAACCAGCGGTATCCGGCGCCCGGTACCGCGTCAAATTCAAGTCCCAATTTCCGCAGTTGGCCGATGTGTTTCCAAACGGCGGTCCGCGATACGCCAATGCGCTCCGCCAACGACCGCCCGGAACAGAGCTTGCCGTCCGCCAGCAGGCGCAGGATCTGTTGCTGAATATTCACGGGTCTCAGCGAGTGCGGCCCCGCCAACTGGACTGCACGTCGCGCTCTTCGTCGCCGCTCAAAATGCGCTGAATATTGGACCGGTGGGTATAGACAGCAAACATGGCCAACAATGTCGTAAACACCAGCAGATCCATCCCTTCCGGAAGAGCGGTGACAGCGACGTACACCGGAATGACGACCGCGGCGCAAATTGTGGCCAGACCGACATAACCACTTATGATCAACACCAGGATCCAGGTGATCGCCATCGGCAACAGTAACAATGGAGCAATGATTGCCAACACGCCAATGGCCGTAGCGGCACCCTTGCCTCCGGCGAAGCGAAACCAGACTGGATAACAGTGCCCGACGATGGCTGCTCCGCCAATTGCGTAGGTCAGCCAGGTGCGTGAAATTTCCGGGTCCAGCCCGATCCATGGCAGCGCGAGGCCAGGCAGCAGCCAGGTGGGCAGGCTTCCTTTACCGACATCAATCAGTATTACCCAGAAGGCGAACATTTTTCCCTGGGTTCGCAGCGCGTTGGTCCCGCCGGCGTTACCGCTGCCGACCCTGCGGATATCGACCCCGCCGAACATGCGGCCGATGATCAAGCTGCCATTGAGCGATCCGATCAGATAACTGATGAAAACTTTCAGGCCAAGTTCGAGCATCGGGCAACAAGCGGACGTTTAAGTACCAGTAATTGTAGCACCGGCGTCATGGCTGACCGGATCAAGGCAAAGCGATGTCAATGCTATACAAGTTCAACGATGAACGACTTGAAGCGATTTTGAAGGCAGGCAACTCGATGCGAAGGGCGTTTACGCCCGACCGGGCTCGGTCAAACGCAGAGTGAGGCATTTAGCGGAACCTCCGGATTTCAGGAATTCGGAGAGGTCGGTTTCGTGGAGCTTGAAACCTCGTTCTTGTATTCTGGATTTTAGCGCGCCGGATGCTTTGTGCACGAAAATTTCTTCTCCTACATTCACTGCGTTGCAGGCAAAATTTCCTGCATCCTCGGTGTCCACGACAATGCGCTTCTCCGACGGTACTCGTTTCTCAATGGCTAAACGCGACTCGTAATCAAACGCCGGTGGGTGATAAAGGAGATATCCGCCAGTTAGCGGACAGAAAGCAGTATCGATATGGTAGAAGCGGGAGTCCGTCAAACGAATCGAAACCAGCTCGCGATCAAACCATTTTTCAAGATACGGATGTGCCTCAATTTCGGTGCGAAATCCGTACCCAGCCCACAGCCAGGGACCCTTGCGGTCGAGCAGGCAATCACCGGCGCCTTCGAACCCAACATCTTCAGGTAATTCGCACAATTCGAACCCCTGATCGCGGAACCATTGTTTCAGATACGGCTCCTCCGGCCGCCGCTCAGCGGGCATGAAGTGGCTCGCAACGGCCCGATTGCCGTAAACGAAGCCGGCATTTGCAGTGAACACAATGTCCGGCAATGCCGGCTGCGGTTTCATCAATTCGATGTCTGCGGTTTTTGACAGTTCCTGTTTCAGGTTCTCCCACTGCCGCATGGCGCGCCCCTTGTCGAGTCGGCCGGTGTTTCCGGCCATCCACGGATTGATGTTGTGATCAACCGAAAAGTAGTCGGGCGGGCACATTAGTAATTTCTGCTTCGTCGACATCGTTGGTTCAACTCAGGTGTGCGCTGGCAGATGCAACTCGGCGATCATGCAGCGGGCACTACCACCCCCGGCTTGCTCGATCGTGTCAAGCTCAGCGACAAGCGGCTTCACCAGGGACGTAATACTCGACCACTGAGTTGCATCGATTGCGCGCTGTGCCCGACTCGACATGACCAGGATCGGATCATCGTCGGTGGTCTTAAGCTCCAGGACGTTGCCGACCGATTGGTTCATCTGCTCCACGCTAATGGTGATCACTGTCCGTCCGCTGGATTTCAATCGACTTCTAACGGCATCACACTGTTTATCATCAGCAATAGCGTCGACGCAGACAATCGCAAACTCGTTGCCAATACTCATCAGGAGGTTCGTATGGTAAATCGCCTTTCCGGTTCCGTCTCGCGCATCGAAGACGACCATTTCATAGCCGAGTTGCTGCCCGAATTTGGCCAGCCCCTCTGCATGCGTACGGCTGGAAAGACATGCATAGGCAACACGATTAACCCGATCCAAAACCATGCTGCCGGTACTCTCTACAAATACGCCGTCTTGTTCGAGCGGGGACAGATCGATAATCCGGCGGACGGAATACCCATGATCCCGGGACAGGGACTCGATGATATCGATTCGACGCTCGTAACGACGGTTCTCGGCTTCGAGCGGGTATAACACAACCGTGCCATCGGCATGGAAACTGACCCAGTTGTTTGGGTACAGTGCGTCCGGCTTGGCCGGCTGATCGGTATCATCAAATACAATGGTTTTGACCCCGGCGTCCTGCAGTAGCGCAACCAGGCCCTGCCATTCCGCGAGCGCCTGCTTCTGGAGGCCCTCCGCCGACAGAGTCGCCGCTTGCTGAAACGTATTCGACTCGGCGGTCTGCGGATTACTCAGAAATCCTGCCGGCCGGATCAACAGTACTGCCGATGTTGTCTGTGATTCCTGGAGCTTGGCCATGGCATTAGGCACATAGGAGTGGGCGAATAATAGAAATCGATCATCGAACGGCCGGGGTGCCTGATATCCGCCGGGCAGGCTGCGGCGTGCAATGCGTCGCCGCAATTAGGCCCTGATTAGTACAGCTCATTCTCCGGCGTCGCCGCGCCGGTACATGCGCCGACCGATGCGCGCACCGGTTTTCGGCTTGGGGGCGGGCGCCGGACTCCCCTGACTGGTTTTTCTGTCCAGCCTTATCCACGTCCCGACGTCCCCGGCCTTGGACCACCAGGTTCCCGGCTTTTGCTCTTTCTTGGAGCTTGAAGTCATAAAACGGATCGGGGCTTCGCCCTCGCCGGGACACTGCCTGGTCCGTGGCTGATTGACGGGCGATATGCATGATGTCACGCTTGAAAGTATTCGCAAGCGTTTCGCTATGTTTTTAGTTCCAAACCAATATAACTAAACGCGAATACTACGTATTCCTAGCCATTGCAGGGTCTGCGATGCTAGTAGCGATAGGCCCCGGCCAGGGTGTGCAATATCGGAGACTAAAGTGAAGTATCTACGACCCATCGCGGTGGTAACAGCATGTCTACTGAGCTTGGCGGCGCATGGCCAGGTAATCGACGAGTACTCAGGCCAGGAAACCTTCTTTCGTTACTGTGCGAGCTGCCATGGCGAATTCGGCCGCGGCGACGGCCCGGTCGCTGCCGGAATCCCGATCACTGTGCCAAATCTTACGCAGTTGCAGCGCCGACACGGGGAAAATTTTCCAGAAGCAACCCTGCGCAAAATTATCGATGGCCGCAACCCGGTGATTTACCACGGCACACGCTACATGCCCGTTTGGGGTTATGAATTTTGGCTCGAGGAAGGCGCCGATGCCGAGGCGCAAGAACGGGTCGACGTGATCGTCTATAACCTGGTCGAGTATTTGCGGTCAATTCAGGAGTAGGCTGCGGGCGCTCGATTTTCTAAACCCCCTCCAGGCCTCCGAAGCCGCCCGGCGGACCGGCACCCTTGTCCGGAACGATAATTGATGACGCAGCTTCACGGCGCAGTTCTTCGAGACGCTCTGCAGTCGCCTCCAGGGCTTTTTGCGCTGCGCCACCGAAATTTTTCGTGGCCTCCGCCAGCGTATCACCGGGAATTTCGAAATTGAGCGGCAGAGCCCCAGCCGGAGTCAGTACCTGAGTCTGTCCTACAAAAATCAGCACCCGACCCGGATCAGTTTCTCCGGTCTCGGTAACCGGTGTCAGCAAACGAATTGTGCCGACCTTGCGATCTGTAAAAGATTCCTCCCGGTACAGTCCTGTTAGATCAAATTCACCCACTGCCTCCCGAATTTCATCTGACATTATCGTACTTCCTCCACGTCTAGCCTGCAGCAACCGAACCGAATCGTCATCAAAGAGCTATGGGCCGCTATTAAATTTAAGATTTCGACAACTGCTCCGAGTCGATCGGCTTGAAGTTAAACTTTTGGCCACCGATGCTCGCTTCATACATCAGCCCACCCTTGGCAAGCGTGAACATGGCCATTCCGCGATACCAGCCGCCCGTGCCTTTGGTCCTTCCTCTTGCAGCGCTGCTCCCCGTAGTGCCAGTTCCTGCCTGCGCCCCGAAGGTCAGCGCTACGACGGTCGCATCAGGCGCCGAACTCAAACGACCCACTGGTAAAGGTGTCGTAGGCATTCTTGTTCTGGAACACGATCAATTCGCTATAGGCCTGGCCACCGAGTTGAAAGCCAATAGTCACCTGGCCCATCGAAGTGGTTCCAGTCTTGGCGCCACCGCGGAATACGCAGCCTGCCCCGTAGGCGCCGCCGATACCGATACCGCCTTTGCCAATCGTCGGAAAAACCGCATAGCCGTAGGCGTCTGCCAGAAATTCCGACGTATTGCCGAGGCCGCGGAATACTCCGACAGTCGCCTTGCATTCTTCGTAAGTTGGGGCGGCCCATCCGGGCGCAGCCGCCAGCAGCGTTAATACCAACAGAGGTAGACGATTTGTCATGGCTCCTAACTCCTTGTACCTGTGATCCCTGACGACTAAACAACGAAACCCGGCCGCAGCATAACCCGTAGCTTGCGCGCCAACAATTGGCCGGGGCGCCGATCAATTAACGCCCACGCGGTCCAGCGTTCCGAGAATGGACTTGCCGCGGGGCGACATCCGCCAGCCAGGAGCGGCTGGTCACACGGCCCGCAGATACCACTCGTAGTCACGCTCGCTAATCTCCGAGTGAAAACGATCACACTCTTCGCGCCGACATTTGCCGAAGACCTCGTGATATGTCTTGCCGATATACTTCGGCAGCACCGTCCCTGCCGCGAACGCGTCCAACGCCAGCTCCCAGCGCACGGGCAGCGCTACCTCATCATCGACCTCCTGGCCGGCCTGCACCATGACTCCGGGATCGCACTTGTTGACGATACCGTGATGAATGCCTGCCAGCACCGCGGCCATCACGAGATAAGGATTCGCGTCGGCGCCGGCGACCCGGTGCTCGACACGTGTGTTTTCCGGCGACGATAAGGGAATTCGCATCGAAAGATCGCGGTGATTTGGTCCCCAATTGGGTGCACTCGGAACATAGGAGTTGCGGCCATAACGCCGGTACGAATTCGCATTCGGCGCAAAAATCGCCATGCTCTCCGCCATGATGTCAGCCATACCGCCAATTGCGTTGCGCAGCGTGTCGGAAAACTCGCCGTCGACGGAGCTGCCCGCGAAGACGTTGTTGCCTTTCTTGTCGAGCAAGCTGATATGAATATGCAGCCCGCAGCCCGCGAAATCCGCGAACGGCTTCGCCATAAAACTGGCCGCAAGTTCGTGTTGTTGCGCCACGGCTTTGACGGCGCGCTTCAGTAGTATCGCGTGATCACAGGCAAGAACGGCATCGTCGACATGCTTCAAGTTCACCTCGAACTGCCCGGGCGCATATTCTGCAAGCGCGGTACCGGCAGGAATATTCTGCTGCTGGCAAACGGCGTCGAGGTCGGCCAGGAACGGATCGATCATCGCAAGGTCGC